>ERZ1740052.466-NODE-466-length-13933-cov-9.416126_pt1 | contig 13933 bp, 11 predicted proteins | sample MGYA00581750_ERZ1740052 | MGnify/ENA primary metagenome ERZ1740052 (study PRJEB43018, sample SAMN04849743) | marine metagenome | isolation source: floating plastic debris | place: Pacific Ocean | collected 2008-08-30 | study: EMG produced TPA metagenomics assembly... | reverse complement strand
ACTACCAACTACCAACTACCAACTACCAACTACCAACTACCAACTACCCATTACCTAATCTATTCATCAATCTGCCAAGAATCTTTGGTAAATTCTTCATCCAAAATTTTCTTCGGTTTGACGATAACAATTAATCTTCCTAATATTTCTAGTTCAGGTTGGGTTTCAAACCATTGAATATCTAATTCTCCGGAATTATCTACTAGAAAATAACTGCCGTCATCCCATTTCCTTTGAGAACGATCTATGGCTATCATTACTGGTTGCGGTTTGTTTTGCTCTTGATTGGGGAATCTGTCGCTGCTACCTAATATAACTACTGGATCTTCGGCATTTAAAACTACTTGCCAACCTGGTAAAGGTACCCACGCGCCAACACCTTCAAATTTCACCATCTTAAATGGCCCGTCTTCTTCCACCATGGGAACTGCTTTGAAATCATCTGGTGTCAGGGGTAACTCACCAGCTACGGGAACCACGCGAGACATTTCTGCTTCAGATTCCAGACGGTAAAAGGGTAGCAGCGGTGCGGGACGTTGGGGAACAACGGTAAAATCTGTTAGTAGCTGTTCTATTTTTTTTCGTGCTGTATCGGTATGAGCGAACTTTAAACCCTTGGCAATAAAGCGCGATCGCAACTGTAAATCGGATTTTTGTCGTGCTTGTTTCCAAGTTTGATAAGCAACAGCATCTCCGGGATGTACGGAAAACCCTTCAGGTAAACTACGTAAGCGGGAATAATCTTTGATGGCTCTAGCTACTTCTTTAACTTCATCGGCATCAACTTTATGCTTAAAAGCAAGTTCGGCAGCACCGACACGCTCTTCTTGAGTAAGCATCCGAAACTCGTACAATAAATCGCTTCCTCGTTGGGAATAATGGGAAATTACTTCCTCCGAAGCTCCCCCTTTTTCTAGAGAATTATAAACTTGAGAACCAACAATAATTTGATTTTGCTGAATTGGTTCAAAACCTGTAGCTTCAAAAATATCTTGAGGCTTGTAACCTGATTTTTGTAGATAAGCACAAGCTTGTCCCCAATCCACCCAGTTTCCTTCTTTTTGCCTTAGTTTTCGCAATAATTCTTGAGATAGTTCTTGATTCGGTTGATTTTCAGCATTCTGGAAATTGGGTGGTAAATCTGTCATAACTAGGGGAAACAAACGCGCAGCAATAAAAATCATTTTATGCCGTAACTGCCTTCTAGGCGTGCCAGACAAAACATATAGTTACAGAATTAGTCAAAAAAAATAAACTCCAATATATGGGTGAATACTCTACCGATAGTTAAAATTATGAGTTATTAAAGAATAATCCCACATACAAAGCTGATTAATTACCGTATTTACTCGTAGAATTTAAACCTGGTTTGATTAGTAAATGGTGCTTTTAGCTAAGTTATAAATACATTTATCGGAAAAAAGTAATTAAAAAGTTAAATTTGTATCCCATATAAAAAAGCACATATGATGTAAAGGAATAAATCAATGAATAATCTCATCCCAGACCTAGATAATATTCGCAATCAATTAATGGCTATCGAAAGACGCAAAAAACAAAAAATCTTAGTAGTAGACGACGAACCCGATAATCTGGATTTGTTGTATCGAACTTTTCGCCGTGACTTTCAAGTTTTGAAAGCAGACAGTGGAAGTAATGCTTTACAAGTTTTGGCAGAGGAAGGAGAAGTTGCTGTAATTATCTCCGATCAAAGAATGCCAGAAATGAAGGGAACCGAGTTCCTCAGCAAAACTTTACCTCAATTTCCCGATACGGTAAGAATCATTTTGACTGGTTTTACCGATATCGAAGACCTTGTAGACGCTATCAACGCCGGACAAGTTTATAGATATATTACCAAGCCTTGGGACCCCGAAGAACTCAAGGGAGTTGTGCAACGTGCTGCTGAAACTTACGATTTACTCAAGCAGCGTACCGAAGAATTGCATCGTGCAAATTCGCAAATGGCGTTATTGACTTCATCCCTACAGGTAATCAAAACTGTTTCTAATAAAGAAGAAAGTCTGACACCTATTGCCCAAATCTATGGGGAAACTTTTGCTGCTGACGGCTGTATTATTCAGCTAGTAGAAAACGGTAGTTTGACTTCTAGCTATGGTACTTTTAGTCAAGATGGGATACTAAAAAACTGGTTGGATAAAGATCCTTTAATCGAGGAAGCTATTACAACCAACAACATGAAAGTTTCCGTAAATGCAACTAAAGACGAGAAACTAAAAGAAGTTGCTCACTATTCAGATACAGATACGGTGGGGCATTTGGTTGTACCGATTGTTCACGCAAATCAAGTTACCGCAGTGCTATCGCTACAGTGGAAAAAAACCTGTACTTTGCGAGAAGATGAACTAAAGCTGATTCACATCTCCGCTCAATTATTATCCCTGGTACTTAATTGCGCTCATGAGAGTGAGCAGTGAGCAGTGAGCAGTGAGCAGTGAGCAGTTATCAGCCAATGTTAAGAGTATTTATGAAATAACTGATAACTGATTATTAGTAACTGTAGTAACTGATAATTATAAACTGATGACTGCTAACTGTTCACTGTTAACTGAAGATGTCTGAAATTCGCTCCATTTTTAACCGCATTGCGCCTGTTTATGACCAATTAAACGACACTTTGAGTTTCGGACAACACCGGATATGGAAGGAAATGACGGTTAAATGGAGCGCAGCCAAAACGGGAGACACCTGCCTGGATTTATGTTGCGGCAGCGGTGATTTAGCTTTCCGTATGGCTCGTAAAGTTGGAACAACAGGGAAAGTCGAAGCTGTAGATTTTTCCTCAGAATTATTGGAAGTCGCCAAAGGGCGCAGCAAAGATTATTATCCTACTCCTCCTATTTCTTGGATAGAAGCTGATGTACTCGAATTACCTTTCGACGACAATCAATTTGATGCCGCGACAATGGGTTACGGATTAAGAAACGTTACAGATATACCCCTTTGCTTAAAAGAATTACATCGAGTTTTAAAGGTAGGAGCAACATCGGCAATCTTAGATTTTCATCGTCCCGAAAATACTTTGATGCGCGGTTTTCAGCAATGGTATTTAGATAATTTAGTGGTTCCCGCAGCCACTCAAATGGGCTTGAAAGAAGAATATGCTTACATTAATCCCAGCCTAGAGCGCTTTCCTTTAGGCAAAGAACAAATTAAAATCGCTCGCGAAGTTGGTTTTGTAAATGTCGTACACTATCCTATCGCAAACGGTATGATGGGAGTGCTGGTAGTAACGAAAGACGGGAGTTAGGAGTTAGGAGTTAAGAGTTAGGAGTTAAGAGTTCTTAGTAGTTAAATTAGGAATTTTCAACTTAAATATATAATTAATTAGTTTTTTGTTAGATAAATTATTTTTCACAAATTCCTGAATTGATAAAAATAAAATTGCAATGGAATAATCATGCTGTAAATCCCCTAATTATTCAACTAAACTTCTTTTTCATTAACTCCTAACTCTCAACTCTTAACTCCCAACTCCCAACTCCCAACTCCTAACTCCTAATTCCTATCGTGGCTTTTTCTAATCTCTGGTTATATATCACTACCCCCGTAGCATGTGGAATTGTTGGCTATTTCACCAATGATTTAGCGATCAAAATGTTATTCCGTCCCTACAAAGCATGGTATATAGGGGGGAAAAAGCTTCCATTTACTCCTGGATTAATACCTCGCAATCAAGAGCGTTTAGCCAAAAACGTTTCTAAAACAATAATGCAGTCGCTGTTGACTCCAGAAGAATTACAGAATCTAGCACGACGCTTATTAGAAAGGGAGCGAGTAGAAGCAGGAATTTTGTGGTTGCTGCAAATGGCAATCGACCAAATAAAAGAAGATAAAGAGCAAAAAACTACTAGAATCCTGGCAGGAATTCTTAAAGATTTGCTCGGAGAATCATTACCGCGCTTATTAAAAGCTTTAGCCCGAAAAGAAGATTTTTTAGAAGCACAAATAGATCAAATATTCGACCAAATACTGTTAGAATTTGAACTTACTGACGTTCAAGCTTCCCGTTTGGCTGACTGGTTGCTACAAGTAGTTTTACCACCAGATACTATTCGTTTAGCCATAATTGATTTTCTCACAGACCGCACAATTCAAACAATTGACGAAAGCTTCCGCGAAAGAACTAGCGGTACATACTGGGTAGTAGCCAATCTCTTCGGCTTACGCAACAGCTTAACCCGTTTGCGTACTTACTGCTTAGACGAAAAAGAGGCAACCAACGCTCGCATTCGAGAATTAACTCAAGACTTACAAGTGGGCGATCGCATTCGTAAAATTGTCCAAAACGTCTCTTTGCAAAACCTACCAATCGGTACCGTGCGGCAACTGCGGAAAACTACGGGGGATACCGTTCGTCAATACATCAGAACCCGTGGTGGTGAACTATTACAAGGTTTCAGCAAATCCCTAGATTGGGAAAAAATAGCGAGTTTACTATTAAGCCGTTTAAGTAATTCGCAAGTAATGAATTCATCCTTAGAAGTCGTTAGTAAAGAATTAGCATTACTATTAGAGCGTTATTTAGAAAAAGATTTAGAGAAAATAGTTGCTCAAACAATTCCAATATTATCAATCGATCAAGTAATCATCGATAGAATCAAATCAACATCACCCGCCGACTTAGAAAATGCTATAGAAGGAATTGTTAAAAACGAATTGCAGGCTATCGTAATTTTAGGCGGTATTTTAGGTTTTACTGTTGGATTACTTCAAGATATTCTACTGTACGTTAATAATAATATTTTATAAATTGTATATTGTAGGGTGTGTTACGGCTACAATATGTAATGGTTTTAATTACCAAGTAGCGGATGCCGTAACGCACCATCTGTCTTTAATGCTTTGATCTGATATTTAACAAAAACCCCCATCTATTAGGAATTGTCGCGAATTTCGGTTGGGTGCAATACCTTTATTACCTCACCCCCTTCCCCTCTCCGATGTCTTGGAGAGGGGTGCTAGAGTCAGTTGAAATGGACTAAAAAACCATATTATTCCTAACTCCTAGCTCCTAACTCCTAACTGTGAGACGTAGCAGTGCTACGTCTCTACACCTCTCTCCTACTGCGGAATAAACGTAATATCAAAAGAAGTCCATTTATCGTTTATTTTCTTGGGTTTTCCAACTTTAAAAAAGCCAGATAGCTTACGATTTTTCTCATCATAATTAGTCACTTTGCCCCAGTTATAACCGTTTCCGGCTTGCTGCATAAAATAAGTATTAAATTTTGAATTTCGTTTGCTTGGTTGTTCTCTTACTTCAAAGAAAGGCGCACTTTCTGGGGAACGATAACCTTGTGGAATTGTACTACCAAAAACTATTTCTAAATAAACTGTTTTACCGATATTGTCTTGCATAAAATTATTAAATGCTAAGGCATTTTTATCTAATCCCCCAACAAACATAGGAACGTTTGTCTTCTTAAGTTGAACTTTATTTTCAGCCATCCAGCGATTAGCGACTTTATCAAATTGTTCAACTCTGGAAGTATCGCGATTAATTCGGAAACGCTCGAATATAAGTTTGGAATTGCTTACACTAGGACATCCAGCACCATGTTTTTCATGTACGATAAAGTCGAAAAATGAAGTGTTTGAATTAACTGTAACAAATGAGAGACATTTCATTTGCACGTTGCTATATTGACTATCATTTAATATCCGTGCGGCAATAGTTTGTAAAGCGGTATTTTTGTTCAGCAACCTAGATTGAGCCTTAGCAGGGATTGCTGTTAAAAATAGAAAAGGCAGAACAAACAAAGATGTTAATTTACTATTCATATTTACTTAATATTTTCTTGAATAAATTACGATAGATCGGGTATTTTTACTGATACCATATTAATTATAATTAAACAAGCTTTACGATTAGTTTATATTTACGATGTTTGTGTGAAATTTTGATAAACTTATATCTAATAATTTGAAACTAGCTTAAATCATGAATATAAAACAATACTTTTCCACTTTAAGGCAATACCATTATTGGGCTTTTCAGCGTCTTTACGAATATTTAGAATCTGTTTCTGAAGCTGATTATCGTCGTGAATGCGGTTTATTTTTCAAAAGCATCCACGGTACGCTCAATCATAGTTTGTTAGCAGATAAAATTTGGTATGGGCGCTGTATAAGTCAACCATTTACTGTTTCTGGGTTGGATGAGGAATTATGTTCGGATAGAAAACAGCTTGAAACCGAAATCAAAAATCAATCAGCGAAATGGAAAGAATTTGTACTGCAAATTGATGAAAATAAATTAGAAAATCTGATCGAATATCGAACTACACAAGGGAGTAAAAAATCTTTACAACTTGCTTATATATTGAGTCACACAGTTAATCATGGAACTCATCATCGAGGGCAAGTAACGGCTGCTTTAACGCAATTTGGTTATTCAGCACCAGAGATTGATTTGCCTTACTTTATTGCAGCGCAGAATCAATAAAAGTTAGTGTTTTATGAATAAATTTAATCATCTTATTTTTTAACATTTAGAAACCCGGTTTTTTCAATAAACCGGGTTTCTGTATTTTCGTAAATTAGATCAAATCCGATAATACCGGAATGATAAAAAAACCTTCTAGACGCAGAGGAAGAGGAAGAGAGAGAAAGTTTCAAGAATTTCGGTACAAACGGAAACGATATTATTTTAACGATAATTACTTAGTAATAAAACCATTGATTCCGATAAAAGCGTTGATATAGGAATTAGATTTTATTTCATATTAATTCTTCAAACCAATTTTTCCTTTCTTCTCCCCGCAGCAAATCTTAATACCATTGCTAAAATCAGCAATAGAGTAAAAGGTAAAGCGATAAAATCCGATTTAGAAAGCTTCAAACCATATTCAAATAGCAAACCCAACCATAAATAATGCATAGCTGTCTTATGCAAAATCTTCCAACCGCGTTTACCCAACCATTTTGCTGGAATTTTAAAAGAAGTGATAGTTAAAACAATTAGCAAAACATAACCCAACGTTCCCAAAGGTTCAATTTGGGGAGCAACACCATTAGTCACAAACCATAAACCAACCAAAGCAACAGCATGGTAAGTGTGAGAAACCGCCATCGACAAACCTAAGTAGCGACGATTTTTCAGCATCCACTTAGAAACCTGTGTTTTCCAAACTTTTTGCAGCGAAGAAGCAACAAAAGCACTTACAAAAAATATAGTCGAAGTACGCCCAGTAGCCCTTATTACCATTCGCATCCCTGCTTCATCTACACCGTGAATCAAAGCCACAAAAGCACAGATTGTCCCCACCAGCAAAGCCGAAAAACCCACAATTCGCCATTCTTGCAACGGGAATTTGCTATCCATAATGCTCATACCATATTCAACAAATATTGATACGCACTCAGCTTAAAAAACCACCACCCTCAGCGTCTTGTCTAAATTTCCGAAATTTATTCTAATCTTCTCTAATTAAAAATTGGTAATTGGTAATTGGTAATTGGTAATTGGTAGTTGGTAATTGGTAATTCGCAATATCTTTTCTGTTTGTATCGGAATTATTTAAATTTTCTCTTTTACTTCTTCCTCTGCGTGCTTAGCGTCTCTGCGGTTTTTTTATAATCCTGTTGCAAACGGAATTGATATAACTGGTAATTGGGCATAGGGCATGGGGCATTGGGGATTGGTAATTGATAATTGATAACTGTTAAACAACAAGGGAGCAAGATGCGAACACTCCTAACTCCCAACTCCATCCGTTGCCTAACTCCATCCGTTGCCTAACTCCTAACTCATTCCCCCATCCCGAAATCTCTTGGGAGTAACGTTAGTATATTGCCGAAATACTCTTGTAAAATGGCTTTGATTTTGAAAACCAACTTTCCCACAAATTTCTACTATTGTGAAGTCTCGCTTTAACAATAATTGCTTTGCTTTTTCAATCCGAGATTTCATTACATATTGATAGGGAGTCATTCCCATCGATTGCTTGAATAAAGTCGCGAAATAATGGGGACTCATATGAACAATTGCGCTTAATTCTGCTTGAGTCAGTTTTTTACTGAGATTTTCCTGAATATATTCGATAATTTCCTTTAATTTATAATTTGGCAATCCATCAGCATATTTTTTTATCTGCGGAGTCAAACGCGATGAATATCTGCTGAGTAAATGCATGGAAAGCGCTGTAGCCATTGATTCAGCATAAAATTTACTTTCCGCGCCGTTTGATTCTAGTTCTGTTACTAACGCTAACCCAATATTCTCAATTAAAGGGTCCCGTATATGCAATTGCGGTACTAACTCAATATTATCTGCATTAACCGACTCACAAGCAATACGATTAATAAGTCCAGGGTCAATAAATAACTCAACTAAGGGAACTTCTCGGTCAATCTGCGTCTTGGGAAAACCTTGATTTGCAGGAATAATCGCAATATCGCCTTTTGTATAATCCACTTCATGCCAGCTTCCGTTAAGCATATAGCTAGCACGAAAATTACCGCGAGCAATAATGATAAAATGCTCACCAAAGTCAATTTCGGGCATTTCATTGCGGGGTTCGATTTCATAGATGAGATTCAAGCCATCCCACCCAGCATCAAAGCTTTCTAATAAGTGTAGGTGTACGGGAGGTTCATCCTTAGACACGGTTGATATAAATAATGATTTACTGTTTTTAATTTATCGTGTTTAGTTTCGTCACCACATAAAATTACCTTCTAACAACTAACAACCAACAACTAACAACTAACAACTAACAATCAACATAATGAAATCAAATCTACATATAACCCGTCGCAAGTTATTACAAATTTCCGGTTTATCAAGCATCAGTTTGCTTTTAGGTGGCTGCGGCACTCCAGTATTTGAGGATGTTGTAGGTGCGCTTTCCGAACCGCTAAATGAGAATTTTCAATCTTTATTATTAAAACCTCAAACGCCAGTACCGGAATTTTCACTTCATGAAATCGAACCGGAAGCTTTGATTGTTAATACATATAGATTAACGCCACTTATTAACCAAGAAAAGTTTCGGTTAATTATTGATGGTGAGGTAGAAAATCCCGTTAGTTTGAGCATGGATGATATCAAAAATTTCCCTTTCACTTCCATGATTATTCGTCACGTATGTGTGGAAGGATGGGCGGCAATTGTCCAGTGGGGAGGTATTCGCTTGCGGGAACTTGTGGCGATCGCCCAACCAAAATCTACGGTTAAATATGCTTATTTTCAATCCGCTGATGGTTATTATTCAAGTTGGGATATTGCTTCAACTTTGCATCCTCAAACTTTATTAGCCTACGAAAAAAACGGCGAACCTTTACCTGTTGATAACGGTGCCCCTTTGCGTTTAGCTTCCCCAATTAAACTTGGTTACAAGCAAAGCAAATGGGTTACAAGAGTTACTTTTACTAGTAATTTATCTAGGTTTCAAGGGTATTGGGAAGACCAAGGTTATGAATGGTTTGCAGGATTGTGACAGTTAGTAGTTAACAGTTAACAATCAATTCTAAAATTAATAAATAAGTTGAAATTTGAATTTATTTGTCTTAGAGTTACGCTGTCCTAACTCTAATTAAATACTTCTTTTGATACCATGGGGTATCCGATTCTAAAATGAAAGTATCGAAAGAATTATATCAGATGATTCTCTATGTGATACTAGTGTTATTACCGATACATATTTAGGGCTGACGATTGTAAAAAGGTATATATATCTATGTACCAAAGCGAAATAATCGATTTCACCAGACTTGCTTTCGGAGAAATTGAGTTTTCACAATCAGAGGTTAAAAATGACGAAGATTTTAGTAATCGAAGACGAAGAATCAGTACGCGAAAATATTTTAGATTTGTTAGAAGCGGAAGATTTTGAAGCTATTTCTGCTCCTAACGGCAAAATAGGAGTTGATTTAGCGCTCAATGAGTCACCAGATTTAATTTTGTGCGATCTGATGATGCCAGATATCGATGGTTATGGTGTCTTAGCTTTATTGCGCGAAAAATTTAACACTTGTGCTACTCCATTTATCTTTCTAACTGCACGCTCTGCGAAAGAAGATTTTCGTCAAGGGATGCAATTAGGTGCTGATGATTATGTAACTAAACCATTTACACGTCAAGAATTGTTAACAGCAATTTCTAGCAGGTTACAACGACAAGCAGCAATTATAAAAAATCCGGTTTCCCATGCAGATCTAAAAGCATACCCCAGGGAAATGCGAGTTATAGAAAGTGCTTTGCGTGGAACAATTGAACAAAGCAAATTTGACGAATTTGAAATGTACTATCAACCCATCCTTGATATTAAATCCGGTGAGATGATAGCAGTAGAAACTCTCATACGTTGGTGGAGTCCCAAATTTGGTTTAGTTTCCCCTGCGGAGTTGATTCCTTTAGCAGAATCTACAGGTTTGATTGTATCTTTGAGCAATTGGATTTTAGAAACTGTTTGCAAACAAATACGCACTTGGCTGGATAATGGTTTAGATCCTTTACCAAGCTGCGTTAACATATCCGCAAGTCAATATAGTCAACCATTATTTGTTGAGAAAGTTGCAAATATACTATCTACTTATAATTTAGCACCGCATTACTTACAATTAGAATTTAGCGAAACCACAATGATGCAGAATATAAATAAAACTATCTATGTCTTGCAGCAATTAAAATCATTGGGTGTGAAAATAGCAATGGATGATTTCGGAACTGGAAATTCATCTTTAATTTACTTAAAACAAATGCACTTAGATATCATCAAAATCGATAATTATTTTATTTATAATCTGTCTCAAGATGGTCAGAAATTAGCAATTACTAAAGCCTTAATTCAAATGGGACAAAATCTCAATTTGAACGTTGTCGCAGAAGGAGTAGAAACAGTTAACGAACTCAATATTTTGCGCGAACTCAGATGCGATGCGATGCAAGGTTTTCTGTTTAGTAAACCTTTATCAAGTGCTGATTTTGAAAAAATGTTAGCTAGTAAGCAAGGTTTAGATATTTAGCCTTCGATACCAGGCTATCTAAATACGGTTTAGGATTCACCCAAGCGCTATTACGAACATAAAAATCCCCCAGTATCGCTACTGGAGGTTAAATGAAGTATTACCATTTCATACAACGTTTGCTTGAGTATATTCTCTACATTCTCCCTTAATCTATTTTTACTTCTTCTTTCCCGGAACGGGCTGAAAACCCGTTCGCGGGAAATATTGAAGTTTCTATTTTGACAAAGGAGTCGTATCAGTATGTTAACACCAAAATCAACTTTGGTATAACTTTTAGCCAACATTAGCAAACTCTAGTTCGGATTTCTCCGCTTTAATCACTTTGACTTGTCCGTCGTCGTCAACGTTTACAATTGCTGTATCGCCTTGTCCGATTTGACCTGAAAGCATTGCTTCTGCTAATGAATCTTCTAAGAGGTTCATGATTGCTCTACGTAATGGTCTAGCACCGTAGCTTGGATCGTATCCTTCTTGCACTACTAACTCTTTGAAGCTTTCGCTGATTTGCAAGGTAATTTCTTTCTCAACTAAGCGGTTACTAATTTCTTTGAGCAAGATTTCGGCAATTTCTTTGATTTCGTCTTTCTGAAGTTGAGTAAAGACGATGATTTCATCAAGACGGTTGAGGAACTCGGGACGGAAGTAATTTTTGAGTTCTTCGTTAACCAAGGTTTTGATGCGGTTGTAGTTAGCTTCTGCTTCATCTTCTACGTTGAAGCCTAAACCACCGCCACCTTTTTCAATTACTCGGGAGCCAATATTGGAAGTCAAGATAATCAAAGTATTCTTGAAGTCTACTTTCCTACCTTTAGCATCGGTAAGATGACCATCATCCAACATTTGCAGCAGCATATTAAATATGTCGGGGTGCGCTTTTTCGATTTCGTCGAATAGCAATACCGTGTAAGGCTTGCGGCGCACTGCTTCGGTTAATTGTCCGCCTTCGTCGTATCCGACAAAGCCCGGAGGTGAACCGATTAGTTTGCTGACGGTATGGCGTTCCATGTATTCCGACATATCCAAGCGGATCATATTTTCTTCGGAGCCGAAGAAGTAAGAAGCCAAGGATTTTGCTAATTCTGTTTTACCAACTCCCGTAGGACCTGAGAAAATAAAGCTAGCAATTGGACGGTTAGGATTCTTCAAACCAACGCGAGCGCGGCGAATTGCCTTCGATACTGCGGTAACTGCTTGCTCTTGTCCGATAAGCCTTTGATGAAGGGTGTCTTCTAAATGCAGCAATACTTCAGATTCTGATTCTGTAAGCTTGTTGACGGGTACTCCAGTCCAAGAAGCTACGATTTGAGCGATATCTTCTTCACCAACTACAGCTCTAACCATCTGTTCGCCAGATTCAGCATCTTTAAGCTGTACTTCCAACTCCATTTCTTTGTCGCGGAGTTCGGAAGCCTTGTCAAAATTCTGCAACTTCACCGCTTCGTTTTTATCTTTAGCGATCGCTGTAATTTGACGTTTTAAATCTCGGTCATTGGAAGCCATTGAATGACGCAAACGCACCCGAGAACCAGCTTCATCAATTAAATCGATAGCTTTATCTGGCAAAAAGCGATCTTGAATATATCGATCGGAAAGTTGAGCTGCTGCAACCAACGCTTCGTCAGATATTGTTAAATTGTGATGCTGCTCATAAGCACCGCGCAATCCCTGTAAAATTTCAATCGTTTCATCTACTGAAGGTTCGCCAATCTTAATTGGCTGGAAACGACGTTCTAGGGCTGCATCGCGCTCGATGTGCTTGCGGTACTCATCAAGAGTGGTGGCTCCAATACACTGGAGTTCTCCTCTGGCTAATGCTGGCTTAAGGATATTAGCGGCATCCATACCGCCTTCCATACCACCCGCACCAACTAAAGTATGAATTTCATCTATCACAAGGACGATATTACCCGCAGAGCGGATTTCTTCCATGATTTTCTTAAGACGTTCTTCAAAATCACCACGGAAACGGGTACCAGCTACCACTAAACCCATATCAAGGCTGATAACCTGCTTTTCTTGCAAGATATCAGGTACATCGTTATTAAAAATTCGCTGAGCTAAACCTTCGGCGATTGCAGTTTTACCAACTCCAGGCTCGCCAATTAACACGGGGTTATTTTTGGTACGTCTTCCCAAAACTTGAACGGTACGCTCAATTTCGAGTTCGCGGCCAACAACAGGGTCTAATTTCCCCTCTGCTGCTAACTTAGTAAGATTTCTACCAAATTCTTCTAAAGTTGCCATTTGGTTGCGTCTGGTGCTACCACCGCCAACGCCAGCACCAACAGATGCTACTTCACCCAAGCGGCGGATAACAGCAGTACGAAGCTGCTTCAAATCAACATCTAGATTTTGTAATACCTTAGCAGCAACACCTTCCCCAGCTTCAGTTAAACCGAGAAGCAGGTGTTCCGTGCCAATATAATTATGTCCAAGAGAGCGAGCTTCCTTAAAAGATTGCTCAAATAGAGTTTTAACTTTAGGAGTAAAAGGAATTTCTGGCGGAACAAAACCAGAACCTCTACCAATAATTTTTTCGACTTCGCGGCGTGCATCTCTAAGAGTTACACCCATATCCGTCAGCACCTTAGCAGCGACACCCGTGTCTTCTCCCAGCAATCCCAAGAGAATTTGTTCCGTCCCTACGAAATTGTGTCCCAGGCGACGTGCCTCCTCCTGGGCGAGCATAACTACTTTAATTGCTTCGGAAGTAAAGTGTTCAAACATAATGGGTTCTTGCTCCCTCGCTGAACGGTTAGCAGTGAAATCAATTTCACTTTTTTCTGAACATTTGTCTACTTTTCTTAAGGATAATGTATCTTTATTTCATATGCATCGGCAGTGGGGAGAGCCGTAAGGTATTGGGTGTAGTAGCCGAATTGCTAGTTGGTAGTTGGTAATTGGTAATTGGTAGTTGGTAGTTGGTAGTTGGTAGTTG
>ERZ1740052.465-NODE-465-length-13938-cov-19.584456_pt1 | contig 13938 bp, 9 predicted proteins | sample MGYA00581750_ERZ1740052 | MGnify/ENA primary metagenome ERZ1740052 (study PRJEB43018, sample SAMN04849743) | marine metagenome | isolation source: floating plastic debris | place: Pacific Ocean | collected 2008-08-30 | study: EMG produced TPA metagenomics assembly... | reverse complement strand
TACTGATTATTTGAGTACTTTGAATTCTGCTTCGGTGGTTGCTGATACTCAAACCCGAGTCAATACGATTAAAAATCAGGTACAGGAAGCTGCTAAGAAATATAGCGGTTATGCTCAAATTTATCCCGATTTATTGGAAGAGGTTGTTAATTTAGTTGAATATCCGACCGCTGTTGTCGGAAATTTTGAACCGGAATTTTTGGAGTTACCACCGGAAGTTATTACTACGGTGATGGTTTCTCATCAAAAGTATTTTCCGGTATTTAAAGCCGAAGATAGCAAAGAATTACTTCCTTATTTTATTACGGTTTCTAATGGTGACCCGGAAAAATCGGATATTATTGCTAAGGGTAATGAAAGGGTGATTCGCGCTCGTTTATCCGACGGTAGATATTTCTACGATAATGATATTAAGCAGTCTTTGGAAAGTTTTTTACCTCAATTGGAAGCCGTTACTTTTCAAGAGGATTTGGGTTCTTTACGTCAAAAGGTTGATAGAATCTGTACGGTTGCTGATAAAGTTGCAAAACAATTAGGTTTAGATTCTCAACAACAGGAATACGTTCAAAGAGCAGCTTTATTATGTAAAGCCGATTTGGTTAGTTCGATGGTCTATGAATTTCCGGAATTACAGGGAATTATGGGTCAAAAATACGCTTTTAAATCAAACGAACCGGAAGCTGTAGCAAACGCGATTTTTGAACATTATTTACCCAGAGGTGCGGATGATATCTTACCGCAAACTGTTGCGGGTCGAGTTGTTGCTATTGCTGATAGAGTTGATACTTTAGTAAGTATTTTCGGTTTGGGAATGATTCCGACCGGTTCCTCCGACCCCTTCGCATTACGTCGAGCCGCGACTGCTATTGTTAATATTACTTGGGATGGTGATTTAGCGATTAATTTACAGCAGCAGCTTGAATCAACAGCAGATGATTTCGCGAAGCAATATAACAAAGATAAAAATAAATTAGTCACTGAACTAGAAGAATTCTTCTTACAGCGGATTCGTACCTTATTACAAGATGAGAAACATATCGACTACGACTTAGTTAATGCTGTTTTAGGCGAAAACGACAAAGAATATACCCAAAGAGCATTACAAGATTTGCTCGACGTTCGCGATCGCGCATTATTCTTACAAGAAATTCGCAACAACGGTACCTTAGATAAAATCTACGAAACAGTTAACCGTTCCACCAGATTAGCAGCACAAGGTGATTTAGATACTCAAAAATTAGACCCCAGCGAAGTTGTACAAAAGAACTTATTTCAAAAAACATCGGAAGAATCATTTTATAATGCCGTCCTTGGTTTAGTACCTCAAACCCAAGCAGCACAACAACAGCGAAACTACCAACAACTAATATCAGGACTAAGCGAAATAGCACCAACCGTGAGTACATTCTTCGACGGCCCAGAAAGCGTGTTAGTGATGGATGACAATCCGGATATTAAGAAAAATCGTCTGTATTTACTAGGGTTATTACGTAACCACGCTCGCGTTTTAGCTGATTTTGGCGCAATTGTAAAAAATCTGTAGTGAAAATCAACAAAACATGGTGTAAATTATGCCAATAAACGTTACTATAGTCATGCTTAACCAGGGTCTGCTTACAGTCTATGCCTAAAGCTCATGTAATTGGATTAGGAAAATCCGGTGTTGCTGCGGCAAGATTGTTGAAAAGAGAGGGTTGGGAGGTGGAAATTGGTGATACAAAAACCTCCCCTGACCTCCTCAAACAACAACAAGAACTTGCTGTCGAGGGAATCACGGTAAAATTAGAGTATTCCCTCAAACTCGACGATACCGAACTACCAAAATTAATTGTTGTTAGTCCCGGTGTACCTTGGGATATTCCCCCATTAATAGCAGCGCGAGAAAAAGGAATTGAAACAATTGGGGAAATGGAACTTGCATGGCGCAATTTAGGTTCCATTCCCTGGGTAGCAGTCACCGGGACTAACGGTAAAACTACCGTCACATCACTAATCGGAGCAATATTTCAAACAGCAGGTTTAAACGCACCAACTTGCGGAAATATTGGTCTTGCTGCAACTGAAATTGCAATCGAGAATAAGGAAAGAGGACAAGAAGACAATATAGAAAATTCTTCCCTCACTCCTCTAGAATGGATAATTGCCGAACTTAGCAGTTATCAAATCGAATCTTCTAACTCGCTATCTCCTAAAATTGGTATTTGGACAACATTGACACCAGACCATTTAGCGCGTCATAAAACTGTAGAAAATTACTACAGTATCAAAGCAAGTTTATTAAAACGTTCTCAAATTCAGGTTTTCAACGGTGATGACCCATATTTGAGAAAGATGAGTGAAATCGATTGGAAAAATGCTTATTGGACGAGCGTTAAAGGTAAGGATAATTTAATTGGTAGTAAAGGCTTTTATATAGAAGATGCTTGGGTTGTAGAGACACAAATTGCATCTGCATCCGAAGACCAAAAAATTATGCCAACTTCCGCTTTAAGAATGGTGGGAGAACATAATTTACAAAATCTTCTGTTATCAGTAGCTGCAGCAAGATTAGCAGGAATCGAAAAATCAGCAATTCATCAAGCCATTGAAGAATTTGCTGGAGTTCCTCACCGTTTAGAACATATTCGGACTTTGGAAGGAATTGGCTTTATCAATGACAGTAAAGCAACAAATTATGATGCTGCTGAAGTTGGTTTAGCATCAGTCAAAAGTCCGGTGATTCTGATTGCTGGTGGAGCAGCGAAAGCTGGTAACGATAAAACCTGGATAGAAAAAATTAAACAAAAAGCTGCAGCTGTATTGTTAATTGGTGATGCAGCACCGATATTTGCAAAGCGTTTTGAAGAAGAAGGATATACCAATTACGAAGACATGGGAACGATGGAAAAAGCCGTTGCTCATGGATTGAAATTGGCGAAGCAGTATGACGCAAAGGTAGTATTATTATCTCCTGCCTGTGCGAGCTTTGACCAATATGCGAATTTTGAAGTACGCGGTGATGATTTTCGTAAGTGGTGTTTGGAATTGTAGATTCAATTATTTTTTAGGATTTATAAACCCGGTTTTTGGAAAAGCCGGGTTTTTTATCGTTTTGTATTTTCGTAGGTTGGGTTAGACACGATTTGGAATTATGGAATAACAATAATTTGAAATATCGTGTCGTAACCCAACATCATAATTTTGAGAAATACAAAGATTTTGAATTTCAAAACTATCACAGTTTTAGTCAAAAAAATCAATTTATTAAATCAAAATAATTTATCATCTTTTCTCATCATCTAAAAATAAAATCGAGATTTTAACAATATTGGCTGACTCTAAGTCTTAATACTGATTGATAGTTAGCTATAAAGTATAAATTCCAATTTTTTCTTAACTTTACTCAACACTTCGAGATTCAAGTACATAATTATTGGGGTTAATTGTTGTAAAAATATATAAAACAGCCCATTAATGAGATTATTGTCATTATTATTGAGAACAAAATCATTAAAATAACGAATTATCAAGGTTTTCTATAGGTGTTAAAAAGTGATGTATTGCTTAAGTGGTAAAAGTTTATGTATAATCTGTATGGACGTTTATATCGTTTTTTCAATCTTTATTCTTGTAAATTGAGTTAGACACGAAGAGAAATGTGAAAAATAGCGAGAATATTTAATATCGTGTCGTAGCCCAACATTAAGATTTTGGGTAAGTTGAAATATTTTAAAATACTAACGATTAATATGTTGGGTTACGAGGCAATTTTAATTATGAAAGCTGTCATTGTTTGTGCGTCTAACTCAATCTATTGATTATTAAAAGCATGTTTCATTCTGATATGTCGTTGTCTAAAAGTAGATTCGAGAATCGGTATACCGACAACTTTATCAATAAAATTTCCTAAACCAAAACAAAATTCAATTTTATCGGTGTAAATAGTCTTTTTTCCTTGTGATTCAAACAAATGGCTATGACGAAAATATTTGTAAGGAAATCTAGAGCGTAAAACATCAGTAAATAATTTATTCGGATGATATTCAATGATTTCTGCTTTCCAATATAACCAAATTGAAAAAAACGGAATTTAAATTCAATAATAGAACCATTATCCCAATTCTCTTCTGTATGTATCCATTTAACGGACGGGAGGAAATTGTTTTTCAAATCCATCAGGAGATGTACAGAATTCAAATACTTTATCTATCGGAGCATCGATTTGAATAGTCTTCGTGTAGTTCATGTTGTACAAATATTTTTCATCAATTATATTTGTTTAGGTATTTATGAATTGGTAACGCACCATTATCAACATCTGTGGTGCGTGACGGTAATATGAAATCATTTAGTGCTGTTTAATAATTAATCATAACCGTCACACACCCTGCAATTGCCAGACAAATATATTAAATTCCTTTAAAACCAACTTCATTATCCATCTGCTTAGCTAATTTATCTCGATTAGCAAGACGCTTGTTTTCTTTACGAATACCAAGTTGACTGATAAAAATACCAAGAATTACTATACCACCACCAATGTATTGGGCAAGGGTTGGAACTTCTCCTAAAACAAAAAATGCTGCTGCTATTCCGGAAATAGGAATAAAAGAACCAGCTAAAGAAATTTTGGAAGATGGAGAACCATTCAAGCCGATAAACCAAAATGATTGTCCTAATGCAACAATTACCGCACCATAAAGTAACATCCACTGCCATAATAGTGGTGAGAAAATATCGGAGAAATGACTGGGACCATAAAGAACCATTGCTGCAATAAAGAATATAATAGACCCTAAAACTGTACGAAATAAACTATAAAATCCTGGTGTAATATTACCTAAATTCTTTTTACTTAAAATTGTCGCAATCGCTAAACTCACAGCACCGATAGCAGTTAAAAGTTCTCCCAATCCTATAGCTAAGAATCCTTCTGCACTCATCATATTTTCCAATAAGGTTTGTAGAAGAACTATTGAACAAATTCCAATAAAAGAAACTACTGCTCCAACTACTTGTAAAATATTAACCCTCTCACCTAAGATAAAAAAAGATAAAGCTAGAACTAATGGAGGTTCAAGCCTACTAATTAAAACTACATTAGTTGCTTGAGTACGAGCCAATGCTTCAAAAATTAACGCCGGTGCTAAAGCTCCGGATAAGATAGAAACACCAACTAAACTAAACCAATCTTTTTTAGAAAGACGTTTCCAATAGCTAGGATGCAATTGTCTGCCATAAATTAAAAATAATACTAATGCAGCACAAACATTACCGACAAATAGAACATTACAGAAAGAAATTGGGTTTCTGCCATCCATCAAATTTTCTGCACCAATTTCTGTTAATCTTTTGGTAATTGCATTAGCTGCGCCAAAAATAATTACAGCTATCCATAAGAATAAAGAAGCTGGGAGACGTTTAAATAAACTGGTGCTTTTGTTGGGAATTTTAGTCATGAATAAAGGAAGTAGAAAGGTATTTTAAGTTATAAGTAGCAAGCAGCGAATATTTATTTAACAGAAATAGTAAGATTATCAAAATTATTTTCTAAATCTGAACTTTCTACTTGCTATTTATTATATATTTTGAATTCTTAACTCCTAACTTCTACATACTCCTTGATTAATCATCAAATATCAAGAACAATTTTTTCAGTTTTCGGTTGAGAAATACAAATCAACACTTCACCATCATCGGGAGTACCGCTAGGTTCTTCTTGATATGCAACTTCTCCCGATTGAATTTTGCAACTACAGGTTAAACATACACCTACACGACAGCTAAAAGCAGGGTTAATTCCGTTAGCTTCTGCAAATTCTAATATCGTTCCGTCTCCTTTATTCCAAGTTAGAGTTTTACCAGATTGAGCAAATTCAATTTCTGCTGTTTCTACACCATCAACTGTTGTAGAATCTGAGTCAGCTTTTTTAGGAGCTTTACTAAAAGATTCAAAGAAAACTTTATTTTCGGGAACTCCCCATTCTTTTAATCCTCCTCTTAAAGAATCCATAAATGCTGGAGAACCACATAAATAAAATTCAGCGTTTTCATGAGCTAGTTCTTTAATCAGATCAATATCAACATAGCCAATACTGTGACAGTTTTCTTCATCGACCTCTTGAGGACGGCTATAACGATAATGTACTTTTAAATTGGGATTTTGCTTGCTTAAACCCATCACTTCTTGTTGAAAAGCGTGAAAATTACCATTTCTCGCTCCATGAACAAAGTAAACCTGACGCTGAGGATTTTCAAAAATACAGGCTTTTGCCATACAATACATCGGAGTTATCCCCACACCATTACTAATAAGTACGACTGGTGTTGATTTCTCTACATCAAGATAAAATCTTCCATTCGGTGGTTTTGCAGGAATTATGTCACCTTCTTGAATGGAATCGTGCATAAAATTAGAAGCAATACCCGGAGGAACATCCAAATCTCTGGGAGCAGGTTCGCGTTTAATTGAAAGTCGATAATATTGATTTGTTGGACTATAGTCGGAAAGCGAATAAGTACGGATTACAGGTTTATCAATCCCTGGAATATCTAATTTGATAGTTAAAAATTGACCTGGTTTAAAACTGGGAATTTTAGCTTCATCCTGGGGTTTGAGATAAAAAGAGGTAATTTCTGAGCTTTCTTTTACTCTTTTGAAAACTACAAAATTACGCCAGTCTTGCCAACTTTCATCTGTAACCTTAGCTATAGCTGGAATTGATTCGGATTCAGATTTTTTATTTGTTTCTTTATCCTTCAAAACATAGCTTAAAACAGAACCAGCAGTAATACCAAGTAAAGAAGAGCAAACACCGAGTTTATTTAAATCTCTATTTTTTGGATTAATGATACCGATGGCTGCACCAGTTAAAATTGTTGAAATAGCAAAGCCCATACTTGCATATACAGTAGTCTTAAGCCAGGGATTATCAATTTTTCTAAAACTTTCAACCATGCTCTGTATTCTCCTGAAAGAGAAATTAGACAATATTGGGTTGTATATTAGTATGAAGCTTCTATCTTCTACAAGGTATATTTTAGGGTTGTTGATATGAATTAACTTTTTAATATTAAGTAATATGAAGGACAGGTTAGAAACCTATCCCACAAAAGTTTTTCAGTAAAGTATCAAAGCTCATTAGTTTGATAAATTTGCTGAATTTCTTCTAAAGTATTTATTGTCCGTATACCTTCCCTAATTCCAGTTAAAACTCCTATATTTTTAATTTGAGATATTTCTGGTATTAGAAGCATGAACTAGAGGTAAAAGACCTAGTTAAATTTCTGAGTGGCTTTTTACATGTAAAGTTCAAACACCTAAACTTGGAAACTACTCAGCATGTAGGTTTACATATATTGATTACCAATGAACATAAAGATGCGGTATTATCAGTAGCTTTTAGCCCTGACGGACAACTATTAGCTAGTGGTAGTTTAGACGGTACTGTGAAAATCTGGAAACAGAAAACAGATTTATAAAATTAATTCGTTTTATAAACTAATTAACCACTTGCTACCGATATCTGCTGATTTTGGTATATTGAGTTATTCACTCAAAGCATCAAGTTTAGCCAGTATTTTTAAGCCTTCTTCTGGATTACCAGTTGCAGCCATTGCTTTAAATCTTGTATTCGCATCAAATTCTGCTAAAGCTAAAGTGGAAAGTTCTTCAATCAACTTATTAATACTGATTCCTTTAGCTTGAGCAAGTTCTTTTAATCTACTATGTTTTTCATCTGGTAAACGAATAGTTAAAGTTGCCATTTTTGTTTAACTCCTGATTATTTCTTCGGGTTTTAATATAGATAAGCTAGGAAATAGCAATTGTGCATTTTGGAAATCTTTAAGATTGTGAGTAGCTATAATTTGAGAATTTCCAGCAACAGCTAATTCAATCAAGTGATTGTCAGCTTCATCTTTTAAATTAGGTCTCCATAAGTAGTATATGGATACCCATTGACTTACACTCATAAATGATGCAAGTAAAGCAGAAACTTCTTCATTATTTAAAGGACATTTAACGATAATTTCTTCTCGCTGCATAACTGACTCATACTCAGAAAATAAAGCATTTCCCATTAAAGGCTGATATTCACCTTTTAAGCAGCGTCGAATCAGTTCTCTACTCGAACCAGTAGAGCTAATGAGCGCACTAATAAATACGCTGGTATCAACTACAATCTTAGTCGTCATGCAATAATGATAGCATATACGCTGTCATAACTGTTTCAGTCAAGCAAGATTTTTGCATCTTAAAGTCTACAACAACTGTAAATAGCTATAAATATTACAGAAATTACCAATTACCAATCCCCAATCCCCTAAGTCGTATACTCAGCATTAATTTTCACATAATCGTAACTCAAATCGCATCCCCAGGCTTTACCTTCACCCTTACCATTACCGACACTAACTTCAATTATCACCGGATTATCTACTCTTTGAATTTTTACTATATCTCTATCAACGGTTAAATCGTTGCTATTATTTGTAACGATAACATCTTTTGGTAACGAAGATGATTCTGCTGTTTTGATTAAATATTCGCTCGCTGCTTTTTTATCAAACTGTTGGGGTTGTCCTTTTTCCATTAATAAAAAATCCCCCAGCTTAATTCTCAAATCACTCTGCTCGAAAGGTACACTAGCACGTCCAGCAGCGGCTGCAATTCTTCCCCAATTTGGGTCTCTGCCAAAAATTGCAGATTTCACTAAAGATGAACCAGCAATGGTTTTAGCAATTTGTAAAGCTGCTCTCTCACTAGTTGCTCCGCTCACTTGTACTTCTATTAAACAAGTTGCTCCTTCACCATCCCGAGCAATCGCTTTGGCTAAATACTGACAAACTTCGGTCAACATTGCTTCTAATTTCTTCGCTTCTGCTCCCATTTCTGTAATTGCTGGAGTCCGAGACTGTCCGTTAGCCAAAGCAATCAAACTATCATTGGTACTGGTATCCCCATCAACGGTAATTGCATTAAAACTCTTGTCAGCAGCACGACCAAGCATTTCTTGCCATAATCCAGGAGAAACCGCTGCATCGCAAGTCACAAATGCCAACATTGTCGCCATATTCGGGTGAATCATTCCCGAACCTTTACTGATTCCACCGATTCTTACGGGTTTATCATTTATAGTTGTTTCTAAAGCAATGGATTTTGTGACTAAATCGGTTGTAATTATCGCTTTTGCTGCTGCATCGGAACCGGTTTCCGAAAGTGATTCTACTAACTTAGGGATACCTGCTTTCAAACCATCCATCTTAATTCTTTGTCCGATTACCCCAGTGGAAGCAAGTAAAACAGAATCTGAAGAAATATTAAGTGCTTGTCCCAATTTCATCGCACTTTCAACCGCATCCAACCAACCTTGTTTACCCGTAGAAGCATTAGCTTGTCCAGCATTACAGAGAATTGCGCGAGCGCTGGTAGAGGATAATAAACGCTGACGACAATAATCAACGCAAGCCGCTGTTACCTGAGACATTGTAAACACACCAGCGGCGATCGCCTCAATATCTGAAACAATTAATGCTAAGTCCATAGCACCTGAAGGCTTTAGCCCAGCAGCAATTCCGGCTGCTTTATATCCTCTAGGAGCCGTAACACCACCCTTTATTTCCTGCCATTCACTCATTGTCCTTCCCCCCGCATTTGCTTCTCTGCAATCAGAGGGGATTATATCAATTATTAGTTCGCCCTTAGTGGTAACTTATTAGTTATTAATGCGGATTGGGAATTGGGAATTGGGAACTAGTAATTGGTAATTGTTAAAAGAATAATTTACTTACTACTTCCTACTTCCTACTTCCTACTTCCTAGTTCCTACTTCCTACCTCTTACTCTCCCCATTCCGTATAAATACTCAAAAAAAAGAGAGAGCCATTCGGCTGCTCTCCAGATCATCAGGGTGCATCTACTTAACATAGTATATCATTATTTGCCTAGGGGGTGTTACCCCTCAGTTAATTTTCGATTAAATTTTGGTAAAGGAAATTTCTTTCAGTTCTCTGTATTATTATCTAGAGGCGAAAAAAATAATAAAAAAAAGAGAGCCACTTGGGTAGCTCTCCGGATCATCAGGGTGCATCTACTTAACATAGTATATCACTTTTGCCCAGGGGGTGAGACCCCCTTACGGAGATATTTATAAAATTTTTGCGAAGAAATCGTAGTTAAATATGAAAAAATAAAAAAGAGAGCTATTTAAAAGTAGCTCTCCAAACATCAGGGTGCATCTGATTATCATATTTTACCATTTATGGCATGAGGGATAATACCCCTTTGCAAAACTTTTTGATAAAGAATATTCTCTTAAGAGAAAATATTTAATACTTGATATCTCTAGCTAGTTTACTGGTAATTTTACCTAAAATAGCTTTTGGAATATGATTGTAGGGATATTAGGTGTAAATAATTAAAAAAAACGGAGAGCTACTTGGCAACTCTCCGGATCATCAGGGTGCATCTACTTAACATAATATAGCATCATAGGGGTGGGGGGCGAAACCCCTTTTTTGAATTTGTGATAAAGATTTTGTAAATAAAGCCGTATAAATACTCGATATTACTTATGGATGGCTGTGTATTTAATAAAGTGGGGGCTGAAAATTCTGCTGTATAAGCTTTTTAAAAGTTTACAATTATTTCATAAATTTAGGGAGACGCTGCAATGCAACGTCTCTACATTGGGTTCTATTCAACCAAAGCTTTGAGTTTTTTGTCTATTAACTGATTAGTTAATTTGGGGTCAGCCCGTTTTCCGGTTTTCTTGAGAACTTGTCCGACGAAGAAACCTTTAACGTTGGTTTTACCGCTGCGATATTTTTCGACTTCTTTAGGATTCCCAGCTATCGCTTCATCAATCAGGGGTTCGAGTACTGCTGGGTCGGTAATTAGTTTTTCACCAGCAAAAATATCTTTGGGAGCTTTACCTTCAAGTAAGTCTGGTAGTTTCTCCTTTGCTTTAGCGTTACTGATTTCACCTTTGTCAATTAACTTCACCACTTCAGCTAAATTGCTTGGGGTTAATTTAATTTCAGAAATATTTAGCTTTTGCTTGTTGAGATAACCAGCGATATCTCCCATAATCCAGTTTGCTGCGGATTTTGAATTTGCTCCTTTATTTACAGCAGCTTCAAAATACTCAGCAGTAGCACGTTCTTCTGTTAAAACTCTCGCATCGTAAGGGGAAAGTCCCAAGTCAGTTTCGTAATCATGGCGTTTTTTCGCGGGTAAATCGGGTAATTCGCTTTCCCACTTTTTCAACTGCTCTTCACTTACCTCGATGGGAGCTAAATCGGGTTCGGGAAAATAACGATAGTCGCTTGAACCTTCCTTAACCCGCATACTAATAGTACGTTGAGAACCTTCTTCCCAAAGACGAGTTTCTTGAATTATTGGTTCACCGGATTCAACCGCTTCGATTTGACGTTCAATTTCGTATTCAATGGCTTTTTGAATAGCACTGAACGAGTTCATATTCTTGATTTCGACTTTTGTGCCAAATTCCTTCTGTCCGACGGGACGAACGGAAATATTGACATCGCAACGTAGGGAACCTTCCTGCATATTACCGTCGCTGACACCCAGGTAACGAACAATTCTGCGTAACTCTTGAGCATATTCAGCAGCTTCTTGTCCGGAGCGTAAATCTGGTTCTGAAACGATTTCGACCAAAGGAACACCCGCTCGATTGTAGTCTACCAGAGAATAGCTCGAACCGGATAAACGGTCGCTACCAGCGTGAACCAATTTTCCTGCATCTTCTTCCATATGCAGACGAGTTACACCAATCTTTTTACGAGTGGAGTTACCATCTTTATCTACCAACTCAATTTCGATATGACCGTGTTCTGCGATGGGTAAATCAAATTGAGAAATTTGGTAATTTTTGGGTAAATCGGGATAAAAATACTGTTTGCGGTCAAATTTAGAGTATTTTGCGATTTGACAGTTAAGAGCCAAACCTGCTTTTACGGCATATTCTAATACCTTTTCATTGAGTACCGGCAATACTCCAGGTAAACCCATACAAATCGGGTCAATATTGGTATTGGGGTCAGCACCGAATTCTGTAGAGCTATCAGAGAAAATCTTAGTTTTAGTAGCGAGTTGACAATGGGTTTCCAGACCAATTATCGCTTCGTAATCAGTTTTTACAGTTGTAGCAGCAGTCATAAAATTTCAATATTCGAGTTTATATTGCAATCAATAGGTATTGTAGCTGTTTCGAGCCAACAACCGATGGATGTTTACGCTCGTTATTATGGTGTGAATTCCGTCTACCGAGAAGTTGTGTTAACTCATGCAGATTGGTTGACATTAACTTTCAAATTTAAATTATCTTGACATCGGGATATTTCATTAGAGCTATGATGTTTTAATTTTGCATGTATTTTGTATCGAGTATAGTCGTCATCTCAGATAAAAAACCCACGGTAGCAGTGGGAGTATCTTGCTCTGATGACGGAAATTAATTTGAATAACTATAAAGGGTTATTGGAATAAATTATTTGTCTCACTTTTCAAACAGTATTCTTTAGGTAGAGGCACAAGTGACTAAATAACTGGTATTAAATATATAGTTATTATTTAAGTGTATTAATAAATAAACAATCATTTCAATAATATTGCATTTGAATTGCAGTCAATTAAAGTATCAGCAGATTTATTTACTATATAAATATGCTCTAAAGTGCTATAAATATAAATTTTTCAAAGATTAATAATACTTCAACTCAGAATATTCAAAGCTGTACATGATGATTTTAAAATGATGACAACATTATTGATTATTGTAGGAATTATAATACTTACTATCGTAACGATTGATGTATTGATAACTACTCTAACTGTCGGAGGAGGGGGACCAATTACTAGTAGATTTTCTAGCGGGATATGGTGGATAGTATTGCAAATTCATCATCGAAAATCTAGTCACAGATTGTTGTCAACTACAGGTTTAGTGTTATTGGCTGGTATAGCTTTAGCTTGGTATTTACTAACTTGGGTAGGCTGGACATTTTTATTTTGTTCTGAAAATTCCGCTGTGGTAAATGCTTCTTCTAAAATACCCGCAGATATTTGGGAAAGAATTTATTTTGTTGGGTATACAGTATCTACTTTAGGAATGGGAGACTATCAAGCTCAAGGAAGAATTTGGCAAATAGCCACAGCAATATCATCAGCGAGTGGTTTCTTTTTAGTCACTTTGAGTATTGCTTATTTATTGCCAATTGTTTCAGCGGCTTCTGAAAAACGTGCTTTTGCTACTTATTTATCTTCCTTGGGAGGAACGGCTGACGAAATTTTAGGTCGGGCTTGGAACGGTCATAATTTTGGAGAATTATCTTCACATTTAAGTTCTTTGACACCAACTTTAACCCAGCAAGGAGAAAAGCATTTAGCATATCCAATTTTACATTATTTCCACAGTGTAGAAAGAGCCAGGTCATTGTCTTTAAGTTTAGTTGCACTAGATGAAGCTTTGACGTTATTACAATACGGAATTCCAGAAAAATATCAACCGGAGCCTGCGGCTTTAGGTGCAGCAAGAAGGGCTAGTGCAGCTTTTTTGAAAACGTTAAAATCAGCTTATTTGGAACCAGCTTCTCGTAATCCTGAATTACCTTCTCTAGAATTATTACGTAATAAAGGTATTCCGACTGTTAGCGATGAAGAATTTTGGCATAGAACAAAGGTGATTACTAAGCGTAGAAGATTCCTTTTAGCATTAGTTGAAAATGATGGTTGGACTTGGGATGCTATTTGTTCTACTTTGACTACTAATCGAGCTAGTAGTTTGGATGATGAAACGCTTATTGATGATGTGTCTTTACATTAAATAACTGGTAATTGGTAATTGGTAATGTTTGAGTTAGTTAATAATGCTTTGGGATTAAATGTTAAAGAATTAAATTTATGGCAGATGGGGTTAAGAGCGGCGGTAATTTATA
>ERZ1740052.464-NODE-464-length-14021-cov-9.384505_pt1 | contig 14021 bp, 12 predicted proteins | sample MGYA00581750_ERZ1740052 | MGnify/ENA primary metagenome ERZ1740052 (study PRJEB43018, sample SAMN04849743) | marine metagenome | isolation source: floating plastic debris | place: Pacific Ocean | collected 2008-08-30 | study: EMG produced TPA metagenomics assembly... | reverse complement strand
ACTTGCCGTCATACTGCGAAAATAGAAACCGTACTCCAATTACAAGCTTTATTTCTTGAATAATAATTAATCTTGTTATTATATTGGGGTTGCTTTGACTAATTTCCATGTCAAAACCAAGATACAAGCATCGTTTGTGCAAGGAACAGCAAATTTATTTTTCTCAATTATCTTATGTCATTTAGCAGGTCGGGCATCAACCTTAACGTGTTTTTTTTGTCTCTAAGAGATTTGCTCTTAGACAAATTAAAGCTGCACAAACATAAAACCCATGATTTTACTGAGTGTGTTCCCGGTACGGATTACGTATTTGAAATTGCAGACAATTTGACAACAGCTTATATGACAGCCCGAGGTAAAGGTGTCAAACCAGATGACTATATAGTTTTACAAATAGGTTCGGAACCTTATCGATATCAAGTAGAGCAAATTGATTATTACTCAAATCCACCGGATATGTGGATGGCTTTAATAAAGAAAGTAGCGAATAATTAATCAAAAGGCATCTTTGACTATGTAATATTATACATCTTGGCAAAAAATATCTATAAAAAAACGATTACAACCTATTTTTATTAAAATCTATCAAGAATAGCAAATTTATATCTAATTAGACAGCCTTAATTTACATAAACTTTATATATATGTAAACTTCATAAATTATCCGGAATTAGTTAGCAATACTTACGTATATATTATAGTATTATACTCAACTAGCTAAAAAGCTATATAAAGCTGCTTGCAGCAAGCATCTACCGCTACACAACCCATAATTGCAGTATTTTGCTGTGCATTATCTTTATTGAAATAATTATATCAGGGTAAATAAATTGGGTCAAATCAGCCAACGTCCCAATTAAATTTTTACTTATCAATTACAGTTGATATTTGATAGCTCGATATTAACTATTAGCATCTACCAATAATTTTTTCTACATCAAAAAAATTAGACAATTTAAAACAGCAAACTGTCTTCTATTTTACTTGTTTTTTTAAGTGGATTCACTTATATTTGCATAAGTTTGATATAGGCAGTGGAAGAGAAATCAATAGATTTTAAAAAGGAAACTTCCTACAATGATAACTTCAACAACAGATTCCGCGATTTCGGAAAATTCAATAGTAGTATCTGTAAAAAATCAAATTTCTTCAGATCTCGGTGGTGAAGCGGTGATTTTAAATATGAACACCGGAACTTACCACGGCTTAAATGAAGTCGGTGCTTTCGTATGGAATTTGATTGAGCAGCCACAAGTTGTAAAAGATATTCAGCAAAGGCTTTTACAAGAGTACGAAATTGAATCTTCAGTTTGTGCCAACGATTTGTTAGCGCTGCTTAACGATTTACAGGGTGCAGCATTAATTGAAGTTAAAAATGAAAAGACTGCCTAATTGTTTTAAATTTTAGGGTGTAATAGCTGCTTGCGATTATTTTCCGTAATTTACTTTCAGTTATCAGGTTCAATTACAATTGTGGTTTATACCGTTTCGAGTTTTATTTAAAATTTAAAATAACTTAGTTTACTCAGACTGTATTTCGACCACATATATTAAACTCAATTTCTGTCAGTAAAATTATACTAGCGGTAAATATAGCTACTTGCTATACGTCAGTAGAGAGCAAAGTTTCTTACACTATTGCGCTTACTACTTAGGTGTTGATGAGTCGCTGTACTTGTCACTTTGTGAAATTACATATAATAAATACGACAAAAGGGTTGTAATTAGTTATCAAGAAACCTTTAACTAATTATCTCACTACCATTTCTCGAAGGAATCAGATTATGAGCGGTATCGTAGGTGTTTGCTACCTGGATGAACGTCCCGTAGAACAACAAAATATAGCGCGGATGGTCGATACATTAGCGCATCGGGGACCTGATGGTGCAGACATCTGGGTAGATGGTTCTGTGGGCTTAGGACACCGGATGTTATGGACTACTCCCGAGTCTTTGATAGAAAAGCTGCCTTTAGTCAATCATACTGGCGATATAGTTACTACTTCTGACTGTCGCATAGATAATCGCGAAGAGTTGATTGCTGCATTACAATTAAGTAATCGTTCCTATGAGAAAATCACCGATAGCGAGTTGATACTGGGTGCATATGAGAAATGGGGAGAAAATTGTCCGGAACATTTGTTAGGTGATTTTGTCTTTGCAATTTGGGATAAGCGAAAGCAGACTTTGTTTTGTGCTAGAGACCATATGGGGGTGAAGCCATTCTACTACTATCATCAACCTGGTAAAATATTTGCTTTTGCTAGCGAGATAAAAGCGCTGTTATGTTTGGCAGACGTTCCATGTCGCTTGAATGAAGTGAGAATTGCTGATTACTTGAACTTGATGCTAGAAGATAAAGTCATTACAAGTTATCAGGATATTCTGCGACTTCCCCCAGCACACAGCATGGCAGTGAATCTGCAAGGAACCCAAACCAAGTGTTATTGGTCACTTGACCCCAAACGCGAGATTAAGTTAGATTCCGACGCTGCTTATGCAGAAGAATTTCGTAAAATCTTTACGGAAGCTGTACGTTGTCGCTTGCGGAGTGCTTTTCCTATCGCTTCCCAGTTAAGTGGTGGTTTAGATTCTTCGTCTGTTACCTGTGTAGCGAGAGATATACTTAGTCCGGAAGATAGAAATAAAACTAAACTACATACAATCTCGACTATTTTTGATAAAATTAGTCAATGTGATGAGCGCCCCTTCATAAACGCAGTTTTAGAACAAGGTGGATTGATTCCTCACTACATCCACGGCGATAAGATTGGGCCATTATCCAGTCTCGAAGAGGTTTTTAAGTATGAGGATGAAGGCTTTTTAGGTCCAAGTCATTTTTACCCTTGGATAGCAAACCGCACTGCAAATAAATTAGGAATGCGGGTTGTTTTGGACGGATTGGACGGAGATACCACAGTCTGTCACGGTACATCGAGAATTACAGAATTAGCGCGTCAAGGTAATTGGGAAACCTGCATACATGAAGTCAAGGCATTTTCACCACACTTTGGAGTTAAACCAGATTCTGCATTTCGCAATTATGCGCTGCCATACTTGAAAGATTTTGCAATAAATTTCCGTTGGATGGCATTCTTACAAGGAGTGCAGTTAATACATAAACATTTTGGTGTTCCTCGGAAGAGCTTGTTATTAAATCATGGAATTAAGCCTTTTGCCAAGCAAATAAAAAAACTTTGGCAGCGCCAGCATCAGAAAATTATAAATAACTCTGTTTCTAAGAATCCTCTTGTTAGAAATAACTTTGCAAAACATATTAATCTAGACGAGCGAATTAAAAACTTAGATATATCAAATCGCAAACCTTTAACAACTAGAGAACAACATTGGCTGTCTCTAACTCAAGGCGTATTGCCTCACGTCTTAGAAAGAATGGATCTATGTGCCGCAAATTTTTCCTTAGAAGTTCGCCATCCATTCATGGACAAGCGTTTAGTTGAGTTTTGTTTAGCATTGCCTGCCGAACAAAAATTATCCAACGGATTTGGAAGAATGGTGATGCGGCGTGCTTTGGAAGGAATAATACCAGAAAAAGTACAGTGGCGACCGGGTAAAGCAGATTTATCACCCAACTTCGATGATGGATTTTTGAATCGCGATCGCCCTTTGCTTGATGAGGTAATGTCTAATCAAATCAAGTATCTGGAGAAGTATATTGATACAGATTTTTTGCAAGCGGCTTATCAGAGAATCATATCAGGTAAAGAAGTTAGAGACCAAGACATTACACCAGCATGGCAGGCTGTTATTTTAGCTTTGTGGTTCGACTGCAAAAAAATAACACCGTAAGTCCAGTGGAATAGTCTTGGCAGGTTATAAGTTGAAATAAATATTGCAGTATTTATTCTAACTTTTACCGTAAGTCCAATGACGGGTGCTATCTACAAAAACAACATCGTTTACTACTACATCAATTTTATCCAAAATCAGGAGATTCAATCATGAAAAAAAGTTACACTGCTCCCAAACTAACTTCTTTCGGAAACGTTACTGAAATCACACAAGTTATTGGTGGTGCTGCTAGAACAGATTTCGCTTTCGAAAATGGTAAAGTAGTTTCTGGTGGCAACGATCTAGGTTCCCAAGATATTGTTCTATAATCAAGCCTGATTATTGAAAGAAGTTTAGGAACTTAAGGGTGTGTTATAGGTAACTTCGTAAAGTACAATCCTGGCGGGTTTTTATACTTTGCGAAGATCGCTAACACTACGCCTACAAAGAATAGAGTCCACACTCTGACACTTGCAACAACGGAGGTAAGCCGTGCAAATCACAGGCTCGGTGACCTCCGGAATGCAGTGTCTTAGATATATTGAAATACATAGCAAAGACTACGCCAACAAAAATTTGCGGAGTAATCTTATGGGTTGGTAGAAGCTATGTTAATAAGACTGATACAAATATAACTATACTATATTTATGGTTTATATTTGTGACTATTTGAATACACCTATTTAAAGAATATTAAATTTTTGCTGATAGCTAGTAGTCAACTATATGCAATTTTTTTTTAGTTTGCCAACACACATTTTATTGAGCATTTTTTTTCAAATAAACTAAAATCATTGATATTGAATTTCAACTACATTTATTTAATCTATGAAAATTTATCGAGTTTATAGCTTATCCATTGCATCAGAATTAGATTTTCCAGAGCTATTTGAAATTGAAGATGAATCGGATGTTTACATCAGGTTTGGAAAAGTTAATGATGCAATTGCAATTCAACAAGAAAACAGCAAAACTGTTGTGGGAGGATTCCCAGAAATTGGTGATTTCTTAATTCGTGATGGAAAAGAAATTATTATGGAGCCAATAAAAGATGTAGACGATTCTCTACTTCGCACTGTTATTTTAGGTGCAGTATTATGCGTTTTGCTACGACAAAGAGGTTTATTAGTTATTCATGCTAGCTGCATCAATATTAATAATAAAGGTGTAGCATTTATGGGTGGTTCCGGTTGGGGTAAATCTACCTTAGCAACTGCTTTTCATACTAAAGGCTACGATGTTTTAACAGATGATGTAATGCCGATAAAGATTGAACAAAATCAAGCAGTCGTTTTTCCTAGTTATCCTCAATTCAAACTTTGTCCCGATGCTGCAATTTCTTTAGGACAAGATACTAATAACTTACTCCCTGTCTCTAAAAATTCATATAAAGTAGCTTATAAACTTGACAAAGGTTTTCAACAACATCCGATTCCATTGCAGAAGATTTATATATTAGATAAAGGTAGCGAACATAAAATCACCAGCCTCCAACCACAAGAAACTTTTGTGGAATTAGTGCGTCATACTCGTGCGATGAAATCAGTTACCGAACAAGAATTTGTTGCAGAACATTTACATCTTTGTAGCGAACTGATTAAGAATGTCAGATTTTCTCGCTTCACTCGCAAACCTTCTTTAGCTGATTTACCTAAATTAATCGAGTTAGTAGAAGAAGACTTGGCTTGCTTAACATTCTGATACGAGATTTAAAATGTATCAGCAAAAAGCTGTTTTAACGAAAAACCTTCGCTAAACTTAGATAAAATTTTTCTCTCTCAATAAAAACTATTCCGACTATGCAAGCAGGCAAAAAATTAAAAGAAAAATTACAAAGTACGCAGCGTTTATTGCCTGCTTTGCGATTGGTTTGGCAAAGTAGCCCTCGTTGGACGATCGCCCGCATAGTAATCCTAATTGTTCAAGGTATTCTGCCAGTAGTTGCAATTTATCTGGGTAAATTAATTATAGATACGGTAGCTGCCAGTCTCACTACTGCCGATAAAACCGCAGCTTTTAATAATGTAGTAATTTTCGTAGTCTTAGCAGCAGTAGTCGCTTTATTAGTTAACCTTGCTAACTCCCTCGGACAATTAGTTACTACTGCTCATTCCCAGCGAGTAACCGATTATATGCAGGGAATTATCCAGGAGAAATCAATTGCAGCCGATTTAGAATACTACGAGAATCCCGAATATTATAATGTATTGCAAAGAGCGCAACAAGAAGCACCTTACCGACCTCCGCAAATTCTCAATCGTTTGGCACAGGTTGGTCAAAATGCAATTACTTTGATTGGGATGATTGCTTTATTGCTGTCGCTTCACTGGGGAATTCCGGGCGTTCTTTTTGTAGCATCGCTTCCAGCTATGTTAGTGCGAGTCAAATATTCTCGAATTCTGTATCGCTGGCAGCGCAAAAAAACACCAATGGAACGTCAGTCAGCTTATCTGGGCTATATGCTGACAGTAGATCAGTTTGCCAAAGAAATTCGTCTATTTAACTTAGGTTCTCACTTTTCTCAAGCTTATCGCCGCATCCGCAGACAGATATATAAAGAAAGTTTAGCGATTTTAACCGGACGCTCTTTAGCTAGTTTTGCAGTAGAGGCGATCGCCGCTATTTTAATTTTTGCGATTTATTCTTATATAATCTACCAAACTATCAATGGTGTGCTGCGTTTGGGTGATTTGGTTCTCTACTATCAAGCGTTGCAACGGGGACAGGGGAATATAAAAGGTTTGCTCAATAGTGTATCTGGACTTTATGAAGATAACTTGTTTCTGGCGAATCTCTACGAATTTCTCGATATTAAACCCAAATTAATCGATCCTCCCAACCCCGAACCGATTCCTCATCCGATGAAAACTGGGATTGAATTTGAAAATGTCGGTTTTCAATACTCTACTACTACTCGTAAGGCGCTGAAAAATATTAACCTGACAATTAAACCAGGGGAAGTAGTAGCTTTAGTAGGGGAAAACGGTTCGGGTAAAACTACCTTAATTAAACTTTTATGTAGATTGTACGACCCCACCCAAGGCAAAATCACCATTGATGGTATAGATTTAAGTCTATTTAAAACAGAAGAATTACGCCGCCAAATCAGCGTGATTTTTCAAGACTATGCAAAATATCACTTTACCGCACAAGAAAATATTTGGTTAGGGAACATCGACTTACCACCGCAAAGCGATAGCATTATTCAAGCAGCACGTCGTTCTGGTGCGGATGATGTCATAGCTAAATTACCCAAAGGTTACGATACCATCTTAGGTAAATTATTTGACAAAGGCGAAGAACTTAGTATCGGACAATGGCAGAAAGTCGCTTTAGCGCGGGCATTTTTGCGAGACTCCCAGCTAATTGTTTTGGATGAACCTACTAGTGCAATGGACCCCAAAGCAGAATATGAGGTGTTTGAAAAGTTTCGTCAATTAATAAAAAACCAATCAGCGATTTTAATTAGCCATCGCTTGTCTACTGTAAAAATGGCCGATCGGATATACGTAATGGATAACGGAACAATTGTTGAAGGTGGTACCCATGAGGAGCTAATGAAATTGGGTGGTACTTACGCTCATTTGTTTGAAATTCAAGCAAGTCAATATATGTAAGTTTCGCAGTCGGGACTTTGCTACTTTTAAACGAGGACTAAAGTCCTTACTACAAACAAAAACCTATGAATTTTAACTCTATCTAACATTATAAAGACACAGCAACTTCAGTTTAAAGAATATATGAAGTGTAAATATTTACATAGTAATTTCACGTCATTAGGGATTATATTTAATACAGCAAAGCAAACAACACAAACCAACTAGCACTCAACAGTTAGAGAAATGAGTAATCCAGAACCCGTCGTGCGCGAAATTACAGAATCATCAATAGTAGTAGCCACTGAAGATCAAATCTCTTCCGATCTTGGCGGCGAGTCAGTTATTCTGAATATGAAAACGGGTGTCTACCACGGTTTGAATGAAGTGGGTGCGCGAGTTTGGAATTTGATTGAGAAGCCAAAAGCTGTGAAAGATGTTAAAAAGGTGCTTTTGGAAGAGTACGATGTTGAAGCAGATGCTTGCACAAACGACCTTTTTTTACTATTAAATAACTTAAAGGCTGCTGGACTCATTAAAGTAACAAATGAAACTCTTGCATAAGTTGTGGAATCTGAGAAAAGTAAATTTTTACTTCCTATTTGTTACTTACTTTTTACTAGGAGCAGTTAGGTTAGGGTTGCTGTTGCTGGAATTTCGCATCTTATTAAAAATAGTAAATAAACTTAGTACTATAAAACTGCCACTCCCAAATGCTCGTTTACGTCAAATTATTTGGGGTGTCAACGTAGCAACGCGCTATATGCCAGGTGGTGCAAAATGTCTGGCACGGGCTTTAACCACTCAAATTTTGATGAGTCATAGCGGTTTTTCTCCCGAATTGTGCATCGGTGTGAAGAAAGCAGAGTCAGGAGAATTAGAAGCACACGCTTGGATTAAATATCAGGGATATGTTGTTATCGGTTATCTACCGGATCTACCACGCTACATTCAACTACCATCCCTTGAAGGAATTAAATTATGAGCGGTATCGTAGGTATTCATTACCTTGATGGTCGTCCTGTAAACCACGAAAACTTAACCAAAATGGTTGATATATTGGCACATCGCGGACCAGATGGTGCAGACATCTGGGTTGATGGATGCGTTGGTTTAGGACATCGGATGCTTTGGACTACTCCCGAATCACTTATTGAAAAATTACCTTTAGTGAATCAAAGGGAAGATTTAGTAATTACAGCAGATGCTCGCATAGATAATCGTGATGAATTGATAGCTGCTTTACAGATAAATAATCGTCCTTCTGATAAAGTAGTAGATAGCGAGCTGATACTGGCAGCATACGAGAAATGGGGCGAAGATTGCCCAAAGCATTTACTAGGTGATTTTGCATTTGCCATTTGGGATAAGCGTAAACAGATATTATTTTGCGCTAGAGACCATTTTGGGGTGAAGCCTTTTTATTATTACTTTGCTAACAATACTTTTGCTTTTGGTAGCGAGATTAAAGCTTTATTGTGTTTATCACAAATACCTCGTTGTTTAAATGAGGCTAGGATTGCAGATTTTCTGCATCCAGTGATGGAAAATAAATCCATAACCTCTTATAAAGATATTTTTCGTCTTCCTCCCGGACATGATTTGATAGTAAGTAAGCAAAATGGTTTGTGTTTAAATTCTTACTGGTCTCTTGAAGTCGGAGAAGAATTACGATTAAATTCTGACGAAGAATATGCAGAAGCTTTCCGAGAGATATTTACCCAAGCAGTACGTTGTCGGGTACGGAGTGCTTTTCCGGTAAGCTCTCACTTAAGTGGTGGACTGGATTCTTCAGCAGTTAGTTGTGTAGCGCGGGATATCTTGCACGAAAAAGGCTCGCAACTGCATACTTTCTCGAATATTTTTGATGATGTTCCTCAATGTGATGAGCGTCCTTACATTGATACTGTTCTCAAGCAAGGTGGTTTTATCCCCCATTATGTTGCTGCTGATAAATTTGGCCCCTTATCTGAGTGGAAACAGTTTTTTCAGCATATGGACGAAGCCTTCATTGGTCCGAGCCATTTTCTAGTTTGGGGACTCAATCGTGCAACTCAGCAAGCGGGTATAAGGATTTCCCTTAATGGCTTTGACGGAGACACTACTGTATCACACGGTTCTCTATATTTCTCAGAGTTAGCACGTCAGGGGAATTGGGCTACTTTTATCGAAGAAGCCAAAGCAGTATCTAAAAATTTTGATACCTCACTTACAGCAATTTTTCGCGAATATGGTATTGGCTATTTAGAAGAGCTAGCAAAGCAGGGAAAATGGTTAGAATTTGCAAAAGTTGTTCATCAACTCACTAAACATTTCAAAGTATTTCCCAGGAAGTTGTTCGTTTCTCACGGTATCAAACCTATCTTGCCAGAATCTTTATTAAGGTTAAAAAAATGGCTGAGTAAAAAAGAAACTCAGAGTAGCGATGCTCCTTTTATAAATCCTAAATTTGCTCAAAAGTTTTATCTAAATCGGCGAATTCAAGCTGAAAAAATACCAGTATCAGTTAGGGAAGACCAATGGCTTAGTCTTAACTGCGCTGTGTTTACACACATACTCGAATTAGAAGACCAATCCTCTGCGGCATTTTCTATTGAATCACGCTATCCTTTCATGGATAAACGATTGATTGAATTTTGTTTAGCTATACCACCCGAACAAAAACTTCATCAGGGATGGTCGCGTATGGTTATGCGTAGAGCGATGAATGATATTCTTCCAGAAGAAATACAGTGGCGTGGTGGTAAAACCTCCATGAGTCCTAATTTTCGGCGTGGACTATTGCATTTAGACCGAGAAATTCTGGATGAGGCAGTCATTCATAACTCTACTGAAATTCAAAAATTTGTGGCTTTAGAATCTTTACATAAATCCTATCGTGGATTTACATCTGACAAACAGATGAAAGATAAAGACTTAATGCCAATTTGGAAAAGCATAACCTTAGCTTTGTGGCTGCGTGAAACAGAGATGAAACTATAAGTCGGACTAGGGGTATTGCTCTAAAAAGCTACTCCTACCTAGGCTTAATTAGTTGATGCTCTATGGAGTATTACGTTTTAAGTCAAATAAACTGTAAATCCAACAACTTACAACAAGGTAAAAAACATGAAGAAAGTTTACAACACTCCCCAATTGACAGCTCACGGTAATATCGAAAGCATCACTCAAGCTGCTGGTACAAATGGTCAAAATGACACATTCCAAAATACCAAGGGAGAGACTTTTCCTGGTTCATTAATTAATGAAAGTGGCTCCATTGATGGTATTGTTATTCCTCTTCCATAAACCTAATCAGATATAGTTATTTGGGAAGGCTTTTAAGGTGGGATATCAATTTAGAATTTAGCTATTGACACCCACCTCAAGACCTAAACTAATACCAATGGTAGACTTAACAAATTTAGTTAGTTTTACCAAAACATAACTGATAAGTTTATTTTGAGCATCAGGGAGGCATTTCCCTGATGACTCACTTTCTATTGAAACATAGAAATTGCACAACAACAGAGTAACAATTTTACAAAACTTGTGTTTGTAAGTAATTATTAATACATAAAGACATGTACTTTTATACAGCATACAATTTAGGAATCCAATCCGAGCTATTTTTACCGGAACTTATTCCTACAAAAAGAGAAATAGATGTAGTGTTGCGACTAAATAATTATAATAATTTTCTCCAAGGAAAAAAAAATAATGGAGGTAATTATTTTCGAGGTAGTGTCGAAGGATTAGCTTCTTTTCTAGTTCGCGATGGACGTGAAATAATAATATCCCCAGAACCAGGAATAGATGAAGGAATACTACGTCCTTTAATTCTAGGACCGATTATGTCCATAGTTTTACGCCAAAGGGGATTATTAGTACTTCATGCTAGCGCGGTTAATATTAATAATCGAGCTGTTGCGTTTATGGGACATTCTGGCTGGGGCAAATCAACCTTAGTAACAGCTTTCCATACCAAAGGTTATGAAGTTCTAACCGATGATGTTCTACCTATTGAGATAAATGTAAATGGTTCATTAGTTTTTCCTAGCTATCCTCAATTCAAACTTTTGCCCGATGCTGCAACTTCTCTAGGTCAAGATACTGAGAGTTTATCTCCTATTTTCAAGGATGCACCTAAGCTTGCCTATCAAGTAACCAGTGGTTTCGCACAAAATCCTTTACCGCTCCAACGAATTTATGTACTTGCTAAGGGAACTCAGCATCAGATTACAAATCTACAACCACAACAAGGGTTTGTAGAATTAGTACGGCATAGCCGCGCTATGAGTCTAATTAATGCTGCAGAATTTATTGCTGCTCATATGCGTCTGTGTAGCGAACTGATTAAGAATGTCAGATTTTGTCGCTTCACTCGCAAACCTTCCCTAGCAGACTTACCTCAGCTTATTAATTTGGTAAAGCACGACTTGGAAAAAATCTAAAAGATGGTTTAAAAAACCGAGTCTGTTATCAAAGTTATACAGGAGAAGTAAGCTTTAATTCATGTTCGGGAGGACTCAAATCAGTTTATAGAGAGCTTTAGCATAAACTTTTATAAATAATTTAAAGTGAAACTGGTAATTTATATAATTATATCCATGTAAACCGTGCCGTATTTGTATCTCTATACTCTTGATTTAAAAGATATTACTGTATTTAATTCAGATGAAAACGTTATAAGTATAATTATAGGGTGCCGCAAAAAAAGTTAAATTGATTACATTTAATTCTAAATAACATATTAAAAATTTCGGAAATCAACTATTGCACTTATGACAACTTTATCTAAACCCGATATTCAAAATCCGATAACCAATAATCGCCCCGAAATAGAACTACTTCTATCCTGCGTTAACCCAGAAATTAACGATGGTGTAATAGAAGGCATCCAAGTCTTAGTCAAACAAAACATTGATTGGCAATACTTAACCGAAATAGCAAATAAACATGGGGTATTATCCCTTATGTATTCTCGCTTCAATAGTATTTGCCCAGAAGCAGTACCAGAATCAGTTCTAAACCAATGGCGCAGAAGTTTTCAATCCATTGCACAACGCAACCTGTTTTTAACAGGAGAGTTAGTCAATCTTCTTAAGTTATTAAAACAACAAGATATCGTAGCGCTACCTTATAAAGGCCCAATTTTAGCAACTCTAGTCTACAAAAATGTAGCTTTGCGACGGTTCGGAGATTTAGATATTATCGTGCAACAAAAAGATATCTTTGCAGTACGGGAACTATTGATAGCTCAAGGATATCTACCTGACAAAGAAATGACTGACGCGGAGTTAGTTAAATATCTAAATTCTAAAAGAGAACATACTTATGATTTTATTCATGAAGATAAGAATGTTTTTCTAGAAATTCATTGGCGAATTGCACCGAAGTATATCACTCCCATCGAAGCTAAAGATTTGTGGCCAGATTTAGAACCTTTTTCTTTAGCCGGTACAACTATAAACAATTTACCTTTAGAAGACTGGCTACCAATACTGTGCGTGCATGGTTCCAGACACGTTTGGGAAAGATTTTCATGGCTATGCGATATTGCAACCCTTATAAGTAAAAACCCAGATTTAAATTGGGAAAAAGTCTTGAAACAAGCTAATACTTGGGGTTGTCAGCGAATGCTATTCTTAGGACTTTACATGACGCATGACTTATTTGGCGTTTACTTCCCCCCAGAAATTTGGCAGCAAATTAAAAAGGTTGAACCCATAGTAAAAGGTATTGCTCCTCAAGTATATAATCAGCTTTTTGCTGAAGTTAAAACTTCCGAGAAATTTATGGGAAGAACTCTTTATCACATTCAGGTAAGAGAACGTTTGAATCATAAAATTCTGTATATGCAATCTTTTATTGACTGGTTAGTAAAAGGTAAAAAGGAAGCAAAAAAGAATTAATTTCGGTAGCCTAGTAGTAATTGCTTTTGACATACCGAAACGATAAGTATTTATGTTGATAAAAAGCACCCGACGATTTTGAGTCTGGTGCTTTTTTATAAGCCATATAAAATAATAATCAGCGGCGGAACAATTATTGCCATAATCAAACTCAATGGCGCACCAACTCGAGCAAAATCCAGGAATTTGTAACCACCTGGACTATAAATCATCGTATTAGTTTGATAGCCAATGGGAGTCATAAAACTACTAGAAGCCGCAAAAGTTACTACTAAGATAAAAGCCATTGGGTTGAAATCTAGACTTTTCGCTACCTCCACTGCAACAGGTAAAAGCAATAATACCGAAGCATTATTAGAAAGAACTTCTGTAATTAGAATAGTAACAATATAAAACAAAGTTAATAGCCAATAACCAGAAAGATTACCGCCTATCGCGACTAAATTCTGTGCCAACCACACAGTTGTTCCCGACTTATCCATTGCAATTCCCAAGGGAATCAACCCAGCCAATAAAAAAATAATATCCCAGCGCACTGCTTGATAGACTTCACCCGATTTAAGACAGCCAGTTAAAACCATCAGCACTACACCTAATAAAGCACTTACAACAATGGGCATTATTCCAAAAGCAGTTGCTAAAACAACCCCTAAGCCAATACAAACAGCAATACCCGCTTTATCTCGTCGCAAAGTTTCTAAATCGCGATCGCCAATGAACAGTAAATCTCTACTTGTTTG
>ERZ1740052.463-NODE-463-length-14034-cov-5.432077_pt1 | contig 14034 bp, 8 predicted proteins | sample MGYA00581750_ERZ1740052 | MGnify/ENA primary metagenome ERZ1740052 (study PRJEB43018, sample SAMN04849743) | marine metagenome | isolation source: floating plastic debris | place: Pacific Ocean | collected 2008-08-30 | study: EMG produced TPA metagenomics assembly... | reverse complement strand
TAACCTGGCTGATATCACCGCTCTCAAGTCGGCGTACTACGTTAGTAGGCCGTTAGTAGGCGGTTGATCCCTTGGTTTGCTGCATCAGCTGTACGTGGGTACTTTTTTCGGGCTCATTGGGCTGGGGCTGGCGTTGTAGGTAGGTACCATCCGGCTGCATTTCCCACGCCTGACGGTTGTCGCTCAGACAAATATCTAAAAGATTTGTCAGTTTGCGCTGCAGGTGGGGGGCCAAGATCGGTGTAATGGCTTCAACTCGGCGGTCTAAGTTGCGGGGCATCCAGTCAGCGCTGCCAATATAAAACTGCTCGTTTCCTTTGTTATGGAAGTAGAAAACACGAGAGTGCTCTAAAAAGCGACCAATGACACTAATGACTCGAATGTTTTCGCTAACGTTCTTGACCCCCGGTGTGAGACAGCAAACGCCGCGCACAATTAGATCAATGCTGACACCGGCTTGGGATGCCTGATATAACGCCTGAATGATCCCAGGATCCACCAATGCGTTCATCTTGGCGATAATGCGACCCTCTGTACCGTGGGCGATTTCCTGATTGATTAACGCCAGCATCCGCTCCCGCAGGGTAATGGGGGCAATCAGCAGCTGACGATAGGCCTTTTGTCGGGAATACCCCGTTAGGAAGTTAAAGAGATCGGTTAAATCTGCCCCCAGCTCTTCACTACAGCTTAATAGGCCTAAGTCTGTATAGATGCGGGCGGTTTTAGGGTTGTAGTTGCCGGTCCCAATGTGGACATAGCGGCGGATCCCATCGTGCTCTTTGCGAACCACCAGGGCAACTTTGGTGTGGGTTTTTAACCCAAGCAGACCGTAAACCACATGCACACCCGCTTTTTCCAGAGTTCGGGCCCAGTTAATATTATTCTCTTCATCAAATCGGGCCTTAAGTTCTACTAGGGCAACAACCTGTTTACCATTTTCGGCCGCCGACACCAGCGCATTAATAATGGGGGAGTCTCCCGATGTGCGATAAAGCGTCATCTTGATGGTGAGCACATCGGGGTCAGCCGCCGCCTGGGTAATAAACTGTTGAACCGTTGCTGCAAATGACACATAGGGATGATGCACCATGCGATCGCGACGACGAATGATGGAAAATACGTCATCGCCTTCACCATCGACATCATCAAGATTGATGCGATGCCAGGGTGATGGGACGACGGCAGTCCAGTCAGGGTCCTTATGCTCTGGTAGCGGTAGACCAATCAGTGCCATCAGATCGCTAAGGCCAATGAGCCCTTTTACGTCATAAATGTCGTCCTCGTGCAGGTCCATCTCGGTGAGGAGAGTGGCTCTGACTTCAGAAGAGGTGTCGGACTGTAGCTCTATACGAACTAGAGACCCGCCCAAGCGTCGCTTGCGCAGCTCTTGCTCCAACGCCAACATCAAGTCATCGGCGTCATCTTCCTCAAGGAACAGATCGGCATTTCGGGTGATGCGAAAGGTATAGTACTCTTCGACCACCATGCCAGGGAAGAGAAACGTTAGGTTTTTACCAATGACCTGCTCCAGGGGGACCGCCGCCCAGAGGGTGCCTGGGGCCTGTAGCTCCTTGGGTAGCTGGATAAAGCGGGGCAGAACCTTGGGCACCTTTATGCGGGCAAAATGTGTTTCTTCAGAGTCCGCCTCACGTACAACAACGGCCAAATTTAGGCTGAGGTTGGAAATGTAGGGGAACGGATGCCCCGGATCGACGGCCAGGGGGGTCAGTACTGGGAAGATTTGATTTTCAAAATGCGACTGTAAATAGGTAACCTGCTTGCTGTTGAGCTCGTCGTAGTCAAGCAGGTGGATGCCATGTTCGTGGAGTTGGGCATTGACCTCTAAAAAACAATCTTGCTGTTTGGCAACGGTCGGTCTCAGTTTGTCGCCGATGGCCTGTAGGTGTTCAGCAGGGGTGCGGCCATCGGGGGTGCGGCGGCTTACTTGGGCTTCAATTTGCCGTTTGAGCCCGGCTACGCGCACCATAAAAAACTCATCTAAATTATTGCTAAAAATGGCTAGGAATTTTAGCCGTTCTAGCAGCGGAGTCCTTGGATCGAGCGCTTCGTGCAATACTCGCTCGTTAAAGGACAGCCAGCTCAACTCCCGACTGATGTAATACTCTGGCAACGTCAGGTCGATGTCCGTTGAAACCATGGCGTTGCCATCTGCTGCACTGGCAACAGATGGTTCGGAAGTCGTGTTCTTGGCGTTTTTATCCAACATTTTTAGATAGTTTGTCCTATGACCGACTAAAAAACATCGCGTTCATGCCCCACCCACCACTCGCCCAGCTTCATTAAGTCGGCGTGGATATCGGCGACCTGGACAGCATAGTCATCGGCTGATAGCTGGTGACGGCGTTCCTGAAGCTTCTTGAGCCGCAGCTGTATGAGTAGCCAAGGCTTACTGATACCGTCAGTTGCTTCAATGTACTTTGCTAGCTCATTGCTGTTCATGGGAATGTTTCCTGCAAAATCGTAAGGTTAACGCTTGGAAGTCACCATTGTTGGTTTAGCCGGGTCGCCCAGTCGTGCTCCCTTCTTTTAAGAAAAGGAAAGGAATCTATGCTGGGGACGTAATGTCTAATTTTTTACTTCCCTATTTACCTTACTGAAAAATTAAGCATCGTGATGTAGTGGGGAAACCTTCTAATCCATAAACCCGCAGAAAGGAAGCCATCTTAGCTTCTCTCTGCGGGTTTATGGTGGGGTTAAGAGATTGGAAAAAGGCTAGGAATTCTGCCTGTGGCTATTCCTAGAGCAACCGACTACTGCTTAAGGTGATGGACCCATTCCCGCAGGTTGTCGGCAGCAACATCGCGGCCCCCTAGACCAAATGCGATCGCAATTGCCACGGCAATCGCCCCTAGCAATAGACCAAAGGCTAGATTGACAATGCTAGTTGCCACACCCATCTGCTGTAGTGCCATGGCACCCACAAAGGCAATGATGGCAATTCGAGCAGCCTGGGCCAAGGTGCCAGACGAGGACATCCCCATACCGTTAATCAGGCGGAAGGCCAGATTAGCCGCGTAAAGGCCAATGGCAAAGACCACCACACCACTGAGCACCCGTACCGAAACGGCCATGATGTTCTGAACGATGTTGGTCAAGACTGGGAAGTCAAGAATTTCGGTGGCTGTGACTGCACCAAACAGCACAATGCCAACCAAAATAATCACACCGACAATTTCAGAGGGAGTCTTTTGAGGGGCTTCTATCGCCGGCATGGGCTCCCCTTCGGAAAGGACAACCTCAGGCTCTGGCGTAGACAGCTCAGGCAGCCCCAAAATGTTGGTGATGTTATCAAACCCGATGCCCGACAGCAGACCCACTACCAGCTCAGAGACAAACTGACCAATAAAGTAGAAGATCGTCAGCACGACGCCAGCGGCCAGGACCTGAGGAATGATAAAGAGCACGCGCTCCAGCATTTCTACAGCCGGACCTGAAATCGCATCGATGTCGAGCTCATTCAGGGCTGCGATCGCAGCTGGAATTAAGATCAGCGTATAGACCAAGACGCCAGCTAGGCTGGAGACGGAAACGCCTTCGGTAGGGCGAGAGGCCAGACCAAACCGAGCACCAAAGCTATCGGCACCGGTCGCCATCAGCAGATTAGTAACAATCCCCTTGACGATATTGGCCACCAGCCAACCAATGCCAAAGACAATGGCCGCTGTCAGTACCTGGGGAATAGCCAACAGGAACTGGTTCAGCAGTTCTTCGACCGGCCCTAGCAGACCCGGTAGCTGCAACGCACTCAGAACCAGCGGCAGCGCCAGTAGGAAAATAAACCAGTAAATAACATTGCCGAGGGTGTCATTTACCTGGAAGGCATTGCCTTCACTGTCAACGCCGGTTTGCTCTGACAGGCGCTCATCCAGGTTAAATCGACCCAGACCGTTAATGGTGGCTGACTTGGCCAATTTGGCAATTATCCAGGTGATAAACAGGATAACGGCCGCACCAGCAAGACGTGGTAAATACTCAAAAACAGTCTGCAATAGACCGCTAATGGGTTCTGACACAGCGGTCAACTTGAGGGCATTTAAGATGGCGATGATGAAGAAGAGCATCACCACCCAGAACACGACGCTACCGATCGTGCTTTCGATGGGCACCCCTTCATCCAAACCAGCTTTGCTAGCTAACTGGTTGTCTAAGTTTGTTTTGCTGAGTAAAAACTTGACAAAGGCCCTAGCCACTGAGGCCACCACCAGGCCCACAATCAGTAGTAAAAAGGCACCCAGCAGTCCAGGCAAAAAGCTGCCCAACTGACTGCCAAGGCTATCTGTAAATTGTGTTATTGAGTTTGTTGCAGCAAGGTTAACCGTTGGAGTCAACCCTAGCCAGTCAAACTCAATCACCCCATGGAGTTGAGTCATTTTAATCCCTATGTCTACTGAACATCTACATGCGTCGGGCAGGGCAGTAAGCCCAAATGCAAATCATGTTTGCACTCAGGGTACCGTCTAATATGGGTTTTTTTCCCTCGGAGCCCATTAATAGCAGACTTTGTAATAAATCCCCTGTATTTCTAGGTACAAATGCGGCACATGAACCAGTTTTCTGGGTTGTCAAGGACAAATTGGCGGTTTTTTGACGTAATTTGATACACCACGTCTGCAATCTGTCCCTGGGTTATGAGGCTCTTTTGTATTATTCGCTAACGGTCGGCTCGTCACTGTCAGCTGCGTCTGGATTAGAGCCGTTTTCTGGATCAGTGTCCTCCGCCTCAGCAACATCCACGCTTTCAGCTGATGCTTCTATGGCCTCATCGGTCTCCGTTTCACTGGTCTGCGCTTTGTCGGTAGCCGACTCATCTTCATCAATTTCTAGCTCAGGCACGACGGCAACCGCTGCGATCGCATCGTCCCCATCCAAACGCTGCAGCTGTACTCCGGTCGCCATCCGCGACTGAATAGAAATCGCAGAAATTGCCTGACGGATAATAATGCCGCGCTGGGTAACCAGCATCAGCTCATCGCAAGGATGTACCACCCGCAGGGCCACTAGCTCATCGTTTTCCTTACGGAACTTCATGCCCACTAAGCCCATACCAGCCCGATTTTGCAAGCGGAAATTTTCCACCTCCACCCGCTTACCCAGACCCCCTGCGGCGATGATTAGAACCCAGGGACCGCTATCCCCCTCAGCCATGGCTGCATCCGTCTCATCATCACTGGCATCCGCAATAGCATCATCACTAACATCAGACACATCAGAATCGGCCACTTCAGATGCCGCCACCTTATCCGTGACCGCAGCCGCCAAAATATCCATGCTAATCAGCTTATCGCCATCTCGCAGGGACATGGATCGGACACCGCGGGTGGGTCGGCCCAACGGTCGTAGCTGGGTGTTATCGGCCCTAAAGTGAATGGTCATGCCATGGTGAGAACCAATAATAATGCTGTCCTCGGTCCGGGCCAATCGTACCCAGCGTAGCTCGTCGCCATCCTCAAGGGAGATGGCAATCAGACCGTTAGCGCGAATGTTACTAAATGCCGACAGGGCCGTCTTCTTAATAAATCCGCCCTGGGTGAGCATCACCAAGTACACATCTTCAGAAAATTCCGACACCCCCAACACGGAGGTCACTTTTTCCTCCCGAGGAATGGGCAGCATTTGTACAATCGGATTTCCCCGCGCTACCCGAGATCCTTCTGGAATTTGGTACGCCCGCAATGTGTAGGCCACCCCCCGATCGGTGAAAAACAGTACATGATCGTGGGTACAGCAAGTAATGAAGTGATTGATGGCGTCGTCATCCTTCATGCGGGTGCCCGACTTACCCCGAGTGGCTCGGTTTTGCGCCTCAAATGTGGAAACGGGCATCCGTTTGATATACCCCTGTTCCGTCACCAAAATGACCACCTGCTCATTGGCAATCAGGGATATATCTGTCAGCTCATCTTCGGCTGCTTCAATGACGGTGCGACGTTCGTTCGCGTGAGTCGTGCGGATTTGCTGCAGCTCTTCTTCAATGATCGCCAGGATACGTTCTCGCCGGGCCAAAATATCTCGCAGATCGGCGATTTTCTCCTGAAGCGTTTCGTGCTCCAGCTGAATTTTATCGGCCTCTAGGGCGGTCAGACGACGCAGCTGCATCTGCAAAATCGCATCGGCTTGAACAGAGGACAGTTCGTAGGATTCCATCAGTTCTTGCTTAGCCGTGGCCACATCAGCCGCATGGCGAATTAAAGCAATGACCGCGTCTAAGTTATCCAGAGCGATCAGATAGCCCTGGAGAATATGGTCTCGTTCTTCTGCCTTGCGCAGCTCATAGCGGGTACGGCGGGTGATTGTCTCTACCCGAAAGTCTAAAAAGACTTCTAAAAATCTTTTTAGGGGTAATAGCTGGGGCTCACCGTTCACCAGGGCCAGCATGTTTACCCCAAAGTTGTTCTGTAGCGGCGTCTGCTTGTAGAGATTGTTGAGCACCACCTTAGGATAGGCGTCCCGCTTGAGTTCGATGACGACGCGCATACCGTCGCGATCGCTCTCATCACGAATGTCAGAAATGCCATCCAAACGGCGGTCGTTTACCATCTCGGCAATCTTCTCAATCAGACCGGCCTTATTGGTTTGGTACGGCAGTTCAGTGATAATGATGGCTTCGCGATCGGGACGACCGGTGTATTCCAGCGTTTCGATGGCGGCCACGCCGCGCATGGTGACCGACCCACGCCCGGTGAGATAAGCATCGCGAATCCCGTTACTGCCAATGATCTGGGCTCCCGTGGGAAAATCTGGCCCATGGATGTGGTTCACCATCAGCTCTTGGCTGGTAATTTCGGGATTTTGAATCAGGGCAATAACGCCGTCCACCAGCTCCCCCAGATTGTGGGGAGGAATATTAGTGGCCATGCCCACCGCAATCCCTGATGAGCCATTGAGTAACAGCTGCGGTATGCGCGCAGGCATAACCGTGGGTTCTTGCTGAGAGCCGTCAAAGTTGTCGGCAAAGTCGACGGTCTCAGACTCGATATCCTGAAGCAGGGCGACACTGGTGAGGGCATGCAACCTCGACTCGGTGTATCGCATGGCCGCTGGTGGGTCATTGTCGATGGAGCCAAAGTTACCGTGACCGTCGATTAGCGGAGCCCGCATGGAAAAGTCCTGGGCCATACGCACCAGGGCGTCATACACGGCGGTATCGCCATGGGGGTGGTACTTACCGAGAACTTCACCAACAACACGAGCACATTTTCGAAACGGCCTATCTGCGGTTAATCCCAGCTCGTGCATAGCGTAGAGAATACGGCGATGCACCGGCTTGAGACCATCCCGAGCGTCGGGCAGAGCGCGCCCCACAATGACGCTCATGGCGTACTCTAGATAGGACCGGGACATCTCGTTGCGCAGATTGGTGGATACAATCCGCTCTTGGGGATTACTCATACAGAAAGGAGACTCTAAAGAGACCGGGAAAACAATACCTAACTTGACGGGAGCTTAGCTGATTTTTAAGCCCCCTAAACTAGGAAAATTAAGCCAGGATTTTCCTGGAGAAATATCATTGAGAACATCCCAACATTTTAGCATATTATTAGGATTCTTGGTGAACGCTGTAACCCTACTAAACAAAGGGGTTTGAGATGGATTTTCTAGGGCTATGGAACAGGGTGAATCAATCTCGGGAATCTCGGGGATTGAGAGGCCGAGTAAGGTTAAGTATGTAACGTCTTTTTAAGACTCTGGAGAGAAAAATAATGGCCTCTTCTGCCGTGCCTTTTCGGGTGATTTATTCTGATCGTTTTTTGGACCATGACACCGGTCTAGGTCATCCTGAAAATGCGGGACGGCTGACGGCGGTGGTGGCAGCCCTAAAGGCTCATCCGATGGCCCCGTATTTGGAGTGGGTGGAACCTTGCGATCGCAACCCTCTCCCCCACATCAACACCGTCCACGACCCCGCCTATGTACGGGCTCTCCAGCGCATAGCCGAGCGTGGCGGCGGCCGTTTAGATGGCGATACCCCGGTCTCAGCAGCTAGTTACGACATTGCCCTACTCGCCGTCGCAGCCTGGTTGGACGGGGTGGACCATGTGCTCGAGACCGATGGAGCGTCCGGCTTTGTGTTAGCTCGGCCCCCCGGTCACCATGCCGAATATGGACAAGGCATGGGGTTTTGCTTGTTGAGTAATGCCGCCATCGCCGCCCACTATGCCCTAACGCAGCCCGACATTAACCGCGTCGCCATTCTCGACTGGGATGTTCACCATGGCAACGGCACCCAGCAGCTGGTGGGCGATCACGCCCAGATTGCTTACTGCTCACTCCATCAGATGCCCGCTTACCCAGGCACCGGGCTGGCTAGCGAAACCGGTATCCATGGCAACGTCTGCAATATTCCCATGGCCCCCGGCAGTCTGTTCAACGACTATCAGACGCAATTTGACCAGCAGGTTCTCCCCTTTCTCAACCAGTATCAGCCGGATCTGTTACTGGTAAGTGCCGGCTACGATGCCACAGCTGCTGACCCCCTCGCCGGGGTCAATCTAAAACCCACGGACTATGCCGCTTTCACAGTAGCCTGCCACAACATAGCCCCCCGAGTTCTGTTTGGTCTGGAGGGGGGCTATGACTATCAGGCTTTAAGCCAGTCAGTGATTGCCACCATTGAAGGGGCAATGAATAGGGCGCAATAAATAGGGCGCAATGGAGCGCAATAAAAATAACCCTGGGATTGCAAAAAAAAAGACGGAGGGAAACAATCTCCCTTCGCCCTTTTCTTTTTATCTTTTTTAGACCAGGTTTAAGACCAGCACCCCCCTGAGCAAAGTCAAAGGGGCACGTTTAATCTCTCAAACTAGGCATTCACAGGAGTCACCATAGGCAGCTCCACATTGCCAACTTGAATGCTGACATGGTCTGGATCGGCCCAGAATATTAGGCGAGGTAGGTAAGCGCTGCTCAAATGCTCATGCTTTGGCAACACCCGCAAGGAGAATCCTTGCAAACCACTTTGTCCGTAGGCCACGTTGAGGTTGTACAGGCTACTGCCATCAGCATCTTGACCCCGGTAAACCATGGCAGTTGCTTGACCACCCTGCAGCTCACCATCCACATCGATGCCGCCCTGGTAAAACTCCACCGAGACATCCGAGGCCTGGAGATGCCCCAGGTAGACCCGTGCCGTTACCTGTAGGGGCTCATTAACCTGTAGATCCACATCGTGGGACAGGCCAATTTGTGCAATGGAAATCTGCTGCCAGTGCTGGTATAGCTCTGACTGCCACTGGGCCAAGAGCTTGGCGGGTGCATAGTTATCAACCACCAGCTGGCGTCCGCGATTCGATGCGGCAAAATATCCCAGGTTCGCATATTCCTGCAGCATTCGAGCCGTATTAAAGGCCGGGGTATTTAACCGGATCGCGGCCTTCATCTTGGCGACCCAACCGCGGGGAATACCATGCTCATCCCGGTCATAAAAGAGAGGAACAACGGCTGTTTCTAGCAGCTCATAGAGGTCATTGGCCTCTACTTCATCCTGGTAATCCTGGTCGTCATAGGCTTCACCAGAACCGATGGGCCAGCCAGTTTGAACGTAGTCCGCCTCATCCCACCAGCCGTCTAGGACGCTGAGGTTGGGGAGGCCATTCATCGCCGCTTTCATGCCGCTAGTACCCGATGCTTCACGGGGGCGACGAGGATTGTTAAGCCAGACATCACAGCCCGATACCATCCAACGCGCCACATGAATGTCGTAGTTGGGAACAAATACGATGGAGCGCTCTCACCCCTCATCACGGGTAGAGTGAATAATGTTGCGGTTCAGCTCTTTACCAGGGATATCCTTAGGGTGAGCCTTACCAGCAATAACAAACTGTACGCGGCGACCGAGAGAGTTTTCAACAATCTTACGCAGACGCTCCACATCTCTGAGGAACAAGGTGGCACGCTTGTAAGTGGCAAAGCGACGGGCAAAGCCAATGGTCAAGATGCTGGGGTCCAACACTTCCTGGGCCCGCTCCATCTCTAGGTGGGAGCCACCGCGCTCTTTTACAGCCTTGTGCATCCGGTCGCGAACGGATACAACCAGGTGAGAACGACAGTTTTCGTGGTTGCGCCAAATTTCCGCATCGGGAATGGCGCTCACCTTATTCCAAAGGGCGTCATCAACGCTGGCAATGTCCCATTCAGCACCCAAGTAGCGGACATATAGCACCTGGGTGGACTTAGCCACACAGCTACGGGCATGAACGCCATTGGTAATGGAGGTAATGGGGACTTCATTTACCGGCAGGCTTGGCCATAGACCACCAAACATGGTGCGGGATACGGCACCGTGGAGTTTGCTCACACCGTTAACAAACGAGGCCATCTTAATGGCCAAAACCGCCATGCTAAAGGGGGCATCATGATCGGTGTCGTTCTCTCTACCCAACCCTAAGAAATGCTCATGGGACAGGCCAAAGCGAGCGGCATAGTGACCCAGATAGTGGAAGACCTTTTCTGGGGGAAATAGGTCGATCCCTGCGGGGACAGGGGTGTGGGTGGTAAACAGCTGGGTGGCTTGGGCCAATTGCTGAGCTTCGGTAAAGCTCAGGCTCTTGTCATCCATCAGCATGCGAATACGCTCTAGGGCCAAAAATGCTGAGTGACCTTCGTTTAGGTGATAGGCCGATGGCTGACGACCCAGGGCCTTAAGCATGCGTACACCGCCAATCCCCAGCATCATTTCCTGGTGGATCCGCATGTCGATGTCACCACCGTATAAGCGATCGCAAATATCCTGATCGTGGGGAGCGTTGGGCTCAATGTTGGTATCTAGCAGATACAGAGGCACCCGACCAACATCTACTCGCCAGATGCGGGCATAGACCTTACGGCCTGGATAGTCTACGGAAATGCGCAACTCATTACCCTGGCTGTCGCGCTCTAGGGTAATGGGCATGTTGTAAAAATCATTGATGGGATAGCGCTCTTGCTGCCAACCATCCGCGTTGAGATACTGGGCAAAGTAGCCTTCTTGGTACAGCAAGCCCACTCCTACTAGGGGCAAGCCCAAATCGCTAGCGGTCTTGAGGTGGTCGCCTGCTAACACCCCTAAACCACCTGAGTAAACCGGTAGACAGGTGGTCAAGCCAAACTCCATGGAGAAGTAGGCATAGCACTCATTATCAGTGGGGTTAGTCCGATGGGCGTCATACCATGACTGGGCATTTAGGTACTGCTCTAACCGCTCCACAGCGTGGTTCATCTGGGCAACAAAGCCACCATCTGCGGCTACGGCTTGCAGCCGATCTTGGCTGATGGTGCTCAGCATCAAGATGGGGTTGTATCGACTGGAGACCCATAGATCGGGATCCAATCGCTTGAATAGGTCAATAGTCCCCACATCCCAATCCCAGTGGATATTCTCAGCAAGCTTACGTAACGGAGCTAACGAAGCGGGCAGTGTGGGCGTAACGTTAAAGGTACGAATTGGGCGCATAGGTTTTTGACGCGAGTGCTTCAAGTCCACGAACATTCTGACCCCGAAACTTGGTTTAGGACCCAACCCTTAATACTCTTTTTGCTCCCGAGGCTTATTTTTCCATGGGTAAACCAGCCGGGATCAAGGGATAGCCCCAAAGCTAAAATCTTTCTTCAATTGAGGACAAAACGATGCTTTTCGTTGCGTTCAATTGCCTTTTATTGCCGTTTGTCTTTTGTTGGTTATGTATCTTGATAGGAATTAACGATAGTAAACGCCAATGGTTATAGATGTGTCAATACGTGTATCTAGATATATCTAGACGTATGCCCTCTGCATTGGGATACCGGTGGTGTCTGCTGGGGCTGACCTCCATCGGATAAGAACAATCATGGGGGTGACCCCTTAAGTCGGCACCCCACCCCTCCACGCTCTTGGAGGCTTTTTTGAGCCGCATCCACTGGACTAAAAAATACTTTTTTGACACTGCTCCAGTTTGCCGTCATCAGGGTCTCAAAGCGTTCTTCCTCTGCCCTGGGGCCTCCGTTTGTGATGTAGTAATTTTCGCCATCCTGCCCCTCTACGAACTCGCCATTGAAAAAATTATAAAATGCATCGTTTTCTAGCCGTTCTCGCCGGACATCTAGACCTGCAGCGGCTAGGTCGTTGGCGGCATCGTCCTCTAAGCTGCATCGTAGTTTTAGTTTGGCCGCCATTTTCTCCGTTGTCAGGCAAGGAACCATTTCTGCCATTTCTGTTGCATCTTTTAGCGCCTCGCTGCTGTTGTTGACTACCACCACACCATGGCCAATAAACAGCAGACCCATATCTAAATGGAATTTTCCTGGCTGCTCAACACAGATAACTTGCTCAACGCTGTCTAGACCAAAATCTTCACAGATAAGTCTTCTCACGGCGTTATTGCTGAGTTGGTAGATGTGGGCTGTGGCTGCGATCGCATCTTTGCCAACAAGAATAATGGAGTCGCCGTTTGCATCTTCTCCGGTGATCATGTTGCCACCTTCTATATAGGCTCTGATGTGGCCCACACCCATGCCATTTGACTGGGCCACATGTTCCCATGTTACTGCCATCTTATCCGTATTTACCTGTATCCCCAGGAGAACCCACAGGTGATCGTCCCGCAGCGCTTCTTCTAAATTTTCGGGGGTTATTTTTCCTTGCCAACGCTGCCGTCTGCCCTTTGTCATGGCCTGTTCAAGCAGTTCGTTATTAAACTGTTGCAATACAGCTATCTGGCCATTTTTCAAAAATTCTACACTGTCTTCCGCCCACTTTGATACGGGGCTTTGGTTTTCTGTGATGCTGTAGTCAAGGGTTTTATAGTCTTCGTTTGCGAGTTTTTGTTCAATGTCTTTTCGACAGTTTTTGTCGGTCAAGATTTCCAGGCGTAACCCCAGGTCCCTAGCCGTTTTTGCAAAAAATAACAGATGTGCTATTTCGGTTTTACCTGTTTTGTCTGTTTGGCTTTGCATGTAGTTCATGTGCAAAACCTTTGTTCGACCGGCTGGTGTTTTCTTCTGTGGCAGAGAGCAGCCCGTATCTACCTTTGGCAGGGTAGCTTGAATCTTTTCCTGAATTAACTCAATGTCTGTTGTCTTGTTATTGTTGTCTCTTTTTATCTCTCTAAGCTGATTGTGCAGTATATCCAGCGACTGCTCCATATAATCTCCTGTATTATGACTGCCTGGCTTTTCTGTACTACTCTTCTGGGCGTTCAGTTTTGAGTTGTAACAATTCCTCAAAGTTTGTGGGACCTAATCTTAATAAAATAATGTAGCTATAACTTTAACGGCATGAACTGGAGTGTTGTCTTTACTAAAGGCCGCAGCTTGTAGAACCCGGTTCAACCTATACAACTTTAAAATAGGAGAACGGTGAATGGTCAGCACGATTATAAATTCCGCGATTCGATTAGGCACCCAGGCCTTTGATGAAACAGATCCAGTGCAGCTATGGCCCAGCGACTCTTTAGATACAGTTAAAGTCGTTATTCGTGCTGTTTACAGACAGGTTTTAGGCAATGCCCATGTGATGGAAAGTGAGCGTGCTGCCGTGGCAGATGCAGAGTCGCAATTGCAGAATCACACCATTTCCGTGCGCGAATTTATTCGTCAAATTGCCAAGTCTGATTTATATCGAACTCGGTTTTTTGAACCATGCTCCCGTAATCGCTTTATTGAGCTAAATTTTAAGCATTTATTAGGTCGTGCGCCCAATAGCTATAGCGATATTGCTGACCATAGCCATCTTTTAGACTCTGATGGCTTTGAAGCCGAGATTGACTCTTATTTGGATAGTGATGAGTATCATCAGGCTTTTGGTGAAGATACGGTGCCTTACTACCGAGGGCATAAATCTCTTGCCGGGCAGAAGGTGTCTGGATTTGCCAATTTGTTGAAGCTACTGCGAGGGTCCGCTAGCAACGATAATAATGTGGCCCATAATCAGCAGGCCCGACTAAATCAAGCCATCATGGCTAATCAGATCGGTGCGATCGCACCCGTGAGTCGTCCTACCACAGAGTGGAAAACTCCTATTACCGCTGAAGCCTACGCACTGATGTTCCCATCCAGGGTGTC
>ERZ1740052.462-NODE-462-length-14038-cov-10.167418_pt1 | contig 14038 bp, 6 predicted proteins | sample MGYA00581750_ERZ1740052 | MGnify/ENA primary metagenome ERZ1740052 (study PRJEB43018, sample SAMN04849743) | marine metagenome | isolation source: floating plastic debris | place: Pacific Ocean | collected 2008-08-30 | study: EMG produced TPA metagenomics assembly... | reverse complement strand
TATTTACAATTCTGGTAACAATAGAATAATAAAAAAATAACCGCAGAGAACGCAAAGAGCGCAGAGGAAGAGTAAGAAAGAGGGAGTCTAAATAAACTGTTCACTGCTCACTGACTTGAATAATTGCATCAAAATCATACTCTAGGGTTAATTTTCTTAATTTATCGGCTAATGTTTGATATTGTTGTGGAATCTGCTCAATTATCTGTAAAACTAAATCTGCATCTACCTCTAACGCTGCTTGATGCAAGGAAGCTACCCACTCTGCTGGCATAATATCAAGCTCTTGTGCAGTTATATTCTTGCTGATAGTAAGTGGTAATTTATTCTCGAACTCTATTTCTTCTTCTTCGTAAATATACTTAGCACCTAAATATTTACTCATCTTCTCAAAAATAACTTCTTCCTGAAACGGCTTGCGAACCAAATCATCACAGCCAGCAGCAAAAATATCCGACTCTTGTTCTTCAAAAGCACTTGCAGTTAAGGCAATTATAGCTATTTTGGAATTTTTCGATTTAGCTTTAATCTTTCTTGTGGCTTCATAACCATCCATCACATTCATCCGCATATCCATCCAAATTAAATGCGGTTGCCACTTCTGCCATAGGGCGATCGCCTCTTTTCCATTTGTCGCAGCACGAGTATCGAAACCTACATTATCTAGCAGTTTAGTTAATAAATTGCGATTTTCTAAACGGTCATCTACCACAAGAATGCGATAATCGGGTTGAGAAGGTGCAATTCTTAATACTCGCTTTTTAGGTAAACATTTTTTTTCTCGTGTTTCGGGTAAATTAACTTTTACATCAAAATTAAAACTAGAACCCTTTCCTAAAACACTCCTAGGGTAAATATCACCTCCCATAAGCCGGACAAATTGACGGCTAATAGCAAGCCCCAAACCAGTGCCACCCCTAGCTTGAATCCCGCTAGCAGTTTGCACAAACGGATCGAAAATTTGATCTATTTCTTCATCAGCAATACCCTTTCCCGTATCTTTCACTTCAAAGTGTAGATGGGTAGAGGGGGAAGAATTTGGTAACTGCTCGCTGCTCACTGTCAAACTAACTCCCCCTTTTTCGGTAAATTTGATTGCATTGCTTAATAAATTAATTAAAACTTGGCGAAGCTTTCCCCTATCGGCAATGACACACTTGGGCAAATTAGAGTCTAAATCAAACTTTAAAAACAATCCTTTTGCAGTTGCTCGAAGTTGAAACATTTCCTTGATAGTCTGCAATAAAAGATGTAAATTAAAAGTTTCTGAATGTAAAACGGTGCGCCCTGCTTCAATTTTTGACATATCTAATACGTCATTAATTAAACACAGTAAATGTTCCCCACTGCGGTTTATAGTTGCTAAGGATTCCCGCTGTTCTGAAGAAAGCATTTTATCTCGTTTCATCAATTGTGCAAAACCTAAAATTGCATTCAAAGGAGTGCGTAATTCATGACTCATGTTTGCTAGAAATTCGCTTTTAGAAAGGTTAGCAGTTTCCGCTTCTTGAGCTTTCGCTTCCAATTGATGACTGTAATTTTCCGACTGCCTGCGATAAATACTTAGCTTTAAAGATAGAAAATATACTCCTAGTAGCAGAGCTCCTGCCGATGCCGAACCAATTAACATGATTGTATTGGCTAGCTGACGTGCTGGCGCAAAGGCCTCCTGCTGAGTTATCTCTACCAATAAAGCAAGATCTTGGTTATTCAGCCCGCGATAATCTCCCAGTACGGAGATTCCTGCATAATTACGGTATTCTCCGCGACCGCTACTACCAGCCATTGCCGAATCAATTCCTTTAGAAGAAATAACCTGGAGATTTTCTTGGTTACTTTCTTGTGCTTTAGAGATAAATGTTTTTTTACTACTTCTTAAAGAACCAACTAAATAGGTTTCACCGCTCTTACCTAAACCCGCATTTTCTCTAACAATTTCATCTATTTGCTCTAAATTCAGATTCGCTAAAACAATTCCCTGACGAACTCCGTCATCATTACGTAAAGTAAGAGCTAAGGTAACTGCGGGTTTACCTGTTTCTGGGGAAACATAAAAAATCGGAGCAAAATTACTTCCCCGCCAAACTTCTTCAACATAACTAACATTCGCTAATAATTCGTATTTCCCTTCACGATTTTTATTAGTAGAAATAATTATTTTATTACTGCGATTGAGAATATAAATTTCTTGAAAATCAGGCTTAACGCTATTTATTTCTTGCAAATAATCATCTAGAACTTGGTAAACTGCTTTATATTCAGAGTCAGATTCATTTAACCTGAGAATCGCTTTCAATTTTGCCTTAACATCCGGAAACTCAGCTATAAAAATCAAATCTTTCAGTTGTGAATCAAACCAGCGATTAATTTCTTGTTCTTTAAGGGTAGCTGCAACATTAAGACGCTCCAAAGCAGCTTTTTTCAGAGCGTCACGCGCATTAAAAAATGTCACTCCTCCCACTACACCAACAGTGACAAGGCATAGCAATAAAAAAGAACTCGCAATTTTAGTTGTTAAATGTTGCTTCCAGAATTTCATTAGATGGATAGTAGTTAGTAGTTAGTAGTTAGTAGTTAGGAGTTAGGAATTAGGAGTTGAGAATTTTTAACCTTTAACCTTTAACCTTTAACCTTTCTTATCCTTTTTCCCATTGTTGATATATTTGCTTAATTTCCTCAATTGCTTCATCAGCTGCTTTTTCTGCTTGTATTTTATCGACAATCACTTTGTTAATCGCCTTTCCCCAAACATTTCTATCCAAAACTTCACTGTAAGCGGGGCTTCGAGATACATGAAAATAACGAACTTTGCCTTCTCTAAAAGTCTTGGTTGCTTTAGAAATGTGTGGATCTTTTGGATTTGTCCAAAACGAATCTTGCCAAACACTTTCTAATACTGGTGAATTTCGTCCTCCTGCTTTTGTGAGATAGTCTTTCATAACTTCTGTTTGCACTACATATTTTAAAAAGTCTTTAGCCAATTTCTGATTTTTAGATTCAGCTAGTATTGCAGCTTGTTCAGCCATTGTTAAATGTCGCATGGGCTGCCCGTTTGGTTTGTTGGGAAATTCTAAAATACCTAACTTATTGTAAATATCGGGATCTTGGCGCACTGCAACAGGTATTGAAAGAGAAGCATTAGGAGTCATTACTATCTCTCGATTCAATATACTGCGATTGTTATCTGGATTTAACCACTTCAAAGCTGCGGGTGGAATATAACCCTGTTGGAAAAAGTTATCATACCAATTTAATACTTTGATAATGCCTTGACGTACTTTTGCATCATCTATTAATAGTTGCCCTTGAGGGTTGATAATCTCGACATCGTAAGCTTCTAAAATTTGCTCGAATAGGTAATAAGTGTCACCAGCTTCTGGCGAAAGAGTCAAACCCAAACTATATATTTTTGATTGATTATTTGATTGCCTATTTGATTGATTATTATCTCGCAAATCGTCTTGAACTTGTTTCCAAAATTCCCAAAAAGCATCCCATTCTTTTGGTATATCTTGTTCGCTGCGCCCTACTTCAGCTAATAAATCTCGCCAGTAATAAATATGCATCGTCCCCTGATGGATCGGGATAGCATAGTAACTCCGTTTTTTCTTAACGTTGTTATAAAAATTAACTGTCTGTAAAACAGGTTCCCGATATTGGTTTTTAACAGGATCAATAATGTCAGAAAGATCCACCAACTTATTATCCCAAGCCAATCGGTAATTTGGCGACCTTTCAGCTTTAAAACTCATAATAACGTCGGGGGGATTACCAGCTTTCAATGACCTACGAATTTTGTCCCCTAAAGAATCAGTAGTATAAAAAAGCAAGTTAATTTTCTTTTGTGTTTTCTTTTCCCAGTTACGGACAAGCTGACGTAGCGCTTCATCTTCTTCGGGATTAAAACCTTTGTCCCACCAAACATTTAAAGTGTCTTGGTCATATGAAGAATTTGCGATCGAAGAAGATTTTGTAACCTCTCTATTATTACAACCAATTATCGTTAATGAAACGACAAGAGCCAATGAAACAAATTGAATAAATGGTTTTTGATAGCGTTTATATAGTCTTAGATGCGCTTGAAACCTGGAAATCAAAGACATTATACCCTCTGTGTCAGTTAATTTTTTGAGCTTTTATGTATTTATTCAAAGCAAATTAAAATTTTACGCAAATTTACAAAATAATATATTTAAGCCAAGAGAACTATAAAAATGATATTCCTTTTAGAAGTGCAGAAAAATAATTTTGTAAGGAAGTAAGGGCGAATCATCCGTGTTCCTGGGTACAACGATACTTTTGAATGTTGTTAGACTTACATCTAAATAATTACTTTACAGCGAATTTTTGGGATTATTTATTATTTTAAATATTTCTTCTCAATCGCTTCTTGCAGTTGAAGGTAAACAAGGAATAGATCTATATTTGCTTATCAACTATAAATTTTGCCTTACAAACGCCTACAATAAATTGTTGCAATCTCAAATGTTTGGTAGATACTCGACTCTAGATTCACTATCAAACATAAATATCAATGTGCGACAAGTCAAAAATTTACAATGAAGGGCTATGGCAATTGAAGCTGCGGTGGGTGAAGCCGCCGGTATCGAACAAAATCTCAAACAATTTCTGTTAGTACTATCCGTATCTCTAAGTGTGGCGACTCTACCGCAAGTTTTTAGCTGGTTTCGCCAAATCCCTTACACTTTACTGTTAGTAATCGCCGGTTTGGGTTTGGCGTTTGTGGATGTACGCTTAGTAAATCTTTCCCCAGAATTAATTCTAGCGATTTTCCTGCCTCCTTTATTATTTGAAGCAGCATGGAATCTAAAATGGTCGAATTTGAAACGAGATTTCTTTCCCATTACTCTTTACGCTGTTGTTGGAGTAGTAATTTCTATAATTGGCGTAGCGCTGGGTTTGAATCAAGTTGGCGGATTACCTTTAACTACAGCTTTACTAGTTGGTGCAAGTCTTTCCGCGACAGATCCGGTTTCCGTAACTGCTTTGTTTCGGGAATTAGGAGTTGACAAACGCCTTACTACTTTAATGGAAGGGGAAAGCTTATTTAATGACGGGATGGCTGTTGTTGCTTTTAGTTTCTTGGTAGCGCTTCCCTTGGGAACTGCAAAACTGGGAGTACAAGAAGTCATCTTAGAATTAATTAGCGTTATCGGCATCGGGCTTGCGGTTGGTGGTTTAATCGGCTTTGGTATTTCCTATCTAACTCAAAGATTCGATTTACCGTTGGTAGAACAATCTTTAACCCTAGTTTCAGCTTACGGTACCTACATAATTGCTGAAGAATTCGGCGGCTCTGGCGTAATTGGAGTTGTTACCTGCGGTTTAATTTTAGGTAACTTTGGTTCTCGAATCGGCATGAATCCCCGCACGAGGGTAATTGTCAGCGAGTTTTGGGAATTTGTCGCATTTTTCGTAAATTCAATTGTTTTCCTATTAATAGGCGATCAAATTAGATTTTCAAACCTTGCAGATAACCTATCAATAATCGGTGTAACCATCCTTGGAATGGTTTTATCAAGACTAATTTCAGTTTACGCATTAGGCTTTTTTAGTAATAAAGTAGCCAAATCTGACATCAGTTTACCGCAACAAACAATATTATGGTGGGGAGGTTTGCGGGGTTCCGTTTCTATCGCCTTAGCATTAAGCGTACCGACTATATTAGGTGACGCAAGAGAAGACTTAATTTCAACAGTATTTGGCGTAGTTTTATTCACTTTATTAGTACAAGGATTAACCACCAAACCTTTACTACAAAAATTGAATCTACTTGGCGATCAACCATTAAGACAAGAATACATGAAATTAGTAGCGCGTGAAAATGCACTGCGACGAGCTCTTAAATACTTAGAAGAAGTAGACGACGAACGCCCCAGAGTTGATGCGGAATTTTGTCGCTACCAAGAAGCATTAATTAAAGGAGAACTAAAGAACATAGAAGAAAAGATTGATATATTACAGGATGAGTATCCTAGCTTAGCTGAATTTGCAAGGGAACAATTGCGAAACGAACTATTAGCAGTAGAAGCCGATACTTATGCCGAATTTGTGCGTAGTGGAAGGTTGAATCAAGAACTTGCGCCTTTATTGCAGGAGGTTTTGGAATAAAATTAGTTAATTTTTAGATTTGTAGGGGAGGCAAAACACGGTGTAGATTTTCTTCCCGTGTTATTGCCGTTGTGTTACGGCATGAAAAATGTTGGTAATTTCCAAGATGTCGATATTGCCGTAACGCACCATTTTACTGATAGCAGAAAAGTTGAAAATAATTAATACCAATTCTGTATGAGGCTGCGCTTAATCGCCCTCAGCCTAGAAGGCTGGGGCTACTGTAACAAAGCCTACCTGCGTAGGCTCAATTAAGCGCATCTTTATAAAGAAATGGTATAACAACAAAACAACAGAGAATAAAAAATAGTATTTACCCTATTCAAAGGTTGCTTTTTTTTCAGTAATAAGACGTAAGCAGATGGTTAAACGAAAGACTAAAATGTAATGAAAAATTAAAAGATAAAACTACTTCTTAACAGAATGAAACTAGAAATAATCTTTCAAAAAAAAACCCTAACAACAATCGCTGTCTTATTTTCTGCTATTTGCGTAGGATGCGTTCCTAATATAAGTTTTTCAAGAGAGCTAGAATTAAATCGAACTGTTACCGAATATGTAGAAAAAAACTCCAAACAAATCAATAAATCTCAATTACAAACAGTTTTAGATACAGCAGTCGAAGACCTAGAGATTCCGGGAGCTGTAATGTATATTTCGGGGCCTAAAGGAACTTGGGTTGGTGCATCTGGTTATAGCGATTTAGAATCAGAAACACTGATGAAACCCAATGACAGATTAGCTTTAGCAAGTGTTAGTAAAACCTTTGTAGGAGTTGCGGTACTAAAATTAGTAGAACAAGGTCAGTTAAATTTAGATGAATCTATAAACAAATATTTACCAAAAGATATTAGTAGGAACATTCGTTATAGTGATGAAATTACTGTTCGTCAACTGCTGAATCATACTAGTGGTATTGTTGATTATTTAGATGATAATTTTGCAGAACTTACAGAAGCTAGAAGTCGTTCTCGACCTTGGAAAGCAAGAGAGGTAATCAAGCTAATTTACGGAGAACCGCAAGGGAAACCAGGGGGAAAACACGATTATAGCAATAGCAATTATATACTTCTGGAATTGATTGTGGAGGAGAAAACAGGGAAATCTCTTGCTGAAGTTATACGCAAGCAAATTTTAAATCCGGTAGAACTAAAAAATACTTTTACTGAGTTAATAGAAAAGAATTCTACATCAATTGTGACTGGTTATAGCGATATAAATGAAGATGGAGTTCTTAACAGTCACAAAGGATTAAATGAAGGAAACGGACTTGGAGATGGTGGCTTAATTTCTAATGCAATGGATACTGCTAAATTTATCGATGCATTAGTTGCAGAAAAAACTTTACTCTCTCCTCAAATACTCAAGGAAATGTTAACTTTTATTCCTACGGGAGAAGGTGACGGATATGGTTTGGGAATAGCACGTTATCAGACAGATGCAGGAGAAGCAATAGGGCACGATGGTAGTTCCTATGGTTTTGTCTCGCTAATGTTATATTACCCAGATGAAAAGATCGCAGCAGTTGTTTTAGTGAATCAAGATGGAGATTTCACTGAAGAAATACTCGATCGGGGTTTAAAAGTTTATAGGCAAAGTTAAAATATCACTAAACTCAGCATCTACCATTTAACTTTCCCACAATGCCAGAATTCATCGGACAACTCCCCATCTCGGAACCTGCTTGGAATGCAATATCTTCAGTCCAAAGTTTCCAACGCTTCAACCAAGGAATACATTTCGATTGCGGTAATAATTCTCGTCTTACTCTTATCATCCTCGCATCAAATTTAATTCGAGTCCGCTTTTCTGCCGATGGAGAGTTGACACCGAGACGCTCTTGGGCTGTTAATTTACCCGACGAAGAATGGAATATTGTTAATTTCGATATTCAAGAAACTGACGAACAAATAATTATCAAAACTGGGGAAATCAAGGTTTGCGTGCAGCGAAATCCCTGTCGGATAATGTGTTTTGATAATGCTGGGAATCCTTTCGCTCATGATACAGATTTGGGAATTGGTTTTAGGAAAGGTGAAATTTCTAACTGGAAGGAAATTACTCAACAAGAAAGATTTTACGGTTTTGGCGAACGTTGTGGATTGTTGAATCAACGAGGTAAGCTTTTAACTAATTGGACGACGGATAGTTTGGATTACACGATGCTGACGGATGAGATGTACCAAGCGATTCCGTTTTTTATGTCTTTGCGTCCGAATGTTGGTTACGGTTTGTTTTTCAATACGACTTTTTGGAGTCAGTTTGATGTTGGTGCGACGCAATTAAATACACTACAATTGCAAACCAAAGATAGCCAACTTGATTATTACATTATTTACGGACCAGAACCGGCGAAAATTCTCGAAACTTACACTCAGCTTACCGGAAGAATGCCCTTACCACCGCGTTGGGCTTTGGGTTATCATCAATGCCGTTGGAGTTATAATTCCGAAGCCGAAGTAAGGGAATTAGTCAAACAACTGCGCGATCGCCTTATTCCCTGCGATGTGATTCACTTAGATATCGATTATATGCAGGGTTTCCGAGTATTTACTTGGAATAAACAGCGGTTTCCCAATCCCAAAAAGTTAATAGAAGATTTATCACAACAGGGAATCAAAGTTGTTAATATTATCGATCCAGGAGTAAAATTTGACCCGGAAGCAGATTATCAAGTCTGCGATGAAGGCTTAGCAAAAGATTATTTCATCCGTAGGGCAGATGGTAAAGTGTTCCACGGTTATGTATGGCCAGATAGAGCAGTTTTCCCGGATTTTATGCGTGAGTCAGTGCGAGAATGGTGGGGAAATTTACAGCATAATCTGACCGATATGGGTGTGGCTGGTATTTGGAATGATATGAATGAGCCAGCTTTGAATAATCAACCTTTCGGAGATTTGGAAGGAGTTAAAATTACTTTTCCGATGGATGCACCTTCTGGTGATGGGGAAGATAAAACGACTTGGAAAGAAACCCATAATTTATACGGCATGAATATGGCGCGTGCTTCTTGTGAAGGGTTGCAAAAATTGCGTGACGATAAACGTTCGTTTGTATTAACTCGTTCGGGTTTTGCGGGAGTGCAGCGTTATTCGGCGGTTTGGACGGGAGATAATCATTCAAAATGGGAATATCTGGAAATGTCCTTACCAATGCTATGTAATTTAGGATTATCAGGTGTCGCTTTTGTTGGTGCAGATATCGGTGGCTTTGCGGGAGATGCGACACCGGAATTATTTGCACGCTGGATGCAGGTAGGAATGCTTTATCCCTTGATGCGCGGTCATTCCATGATTGGTACCAAGCGTCACGAACCTTGGGAATTTGGTCAAGAAGTAGAAGATATTTGTCGTAAATATATAGAATTACGCTATCAGTTATTGCCTTATTTCTATACTTTATTTTGGCAAGCAGCGACTAAGGGAGAACCCGTTTTACGACCTTTAATTTATCATTATCCCAACGATGAAAAAACTTATGAAATATACGACCAAGTATTAATAGGTGATTCAATAATGGCAGCACCAATATATCGCCCTGGGGTAGAAAATCGCATAGTTTATTTACCCGAAGGTAGCTGGTATGACTGGTGGAATCATAAATGCTATCAAGGTTCGCAACATATTCTAATTGATGCACCTCTAGAAAAAATGCCTTTATTTATTAAAGCAGGTGCAATTATTCCTTTAGTTTCAGTAATGCAATATGCAGAAGAATTACCAGTAAATGAAATGCGGTTATTAGTTGCGCCGGGAAAAGGAGAATTTACATTATATGAAGACGACGGAAATACATTTGCTTACCGCGAAGGTGAAAATTGTACAACACAATATCGAGTTGATTTACAAGGAAGTCAAGTAGTAGCTGACATTGAGGAAAGAATTGGAAAATGGACTCCCGACAAACGTAAAGTAATAGTTGAAGTAATAGGAAAAGGGAATCAAGAATTTACAGATGATGGTAAATCAAGGAAGTTGATTTATTAATAAACAATTACCAACTACCCTTCGGGTAAGGCGTTCCGCCTCGCTCCGCTAACACCAGTTGTACTCTGCGAGAAAGCCTCCGGCTTACATGGGGGAAACCCCCAAGACCACACTGGTTCACCAACTACCAACTACCAATTACCAACTACCAATTACCAATAATTTGTAGTCGTAACCCAACATCATCCGTTGGGAGCATCCCAAATTTGAAAAAATATTTTACCGACACCCTATAAGGGTGCGGCTACAGAAACTAAGCCCCTCTTCAGGGGCTAAGAATCCTCGTAGCCCCTGAAGAGGGGCTTCGTAGTATTAGCCCCAGGCTTACAGCCTGCGGGCTTTTTGCAAAATTGGGATGCTCCCCATCCGTTGCCCAACCTCATCCCCTACCCAACCTCATCCCCTACCCAAAATCATCCGTTGCCAAAAACCCTCTCAGCTAAAGGATAAACATCTTGACTACAAGGACGAAACTTTAATTGAAAATACTCTAAAAAAGGTTTGAAACCGTATGGAATAAGCTTGTATTTGGTAAACAATAATTTATTCAAATCTGTTAATGTTTTCCAACTGAAAAAATCTCGTTCTTGTATAACTAATAACAGCATTCCCCCAGCAATAAAACTTACTACAATTACAGCCCCTAAGATTCCCCCAAGTACACGCAGCCAATAGCTATTATTTATTTTCTGTAGATATATAAATGCTAGGGAACTATGCTCAATTTCTTCAGCAGCATGCCATTGCCACAAATCCTTCATTCTAAAATCGGCAGGTTCGAGCATATCTACTTTAAGAACAATCCCTGCAAGTAAAGTTGTCAGATGCTCAAAACCTGCAATTGTTGCTAAAGAAACTATTTTACCCAATCGTTTTTCTAGTATTTCCAGAAGAATCAGATCGGTGAATTTTAGCCATTTTTCAAATTTATAGCCTTGTTTTCGTAATATTTGATTATATTGATGATGCGCTTGACTGTGATTGGCTTCTTGAGCGATAAACCCACAGATTTGTTTTTTTAATTCGGAGTCTTCGATATTATTCAGTTGATTTTTCATTATCCTAACCATCATTAACTCAAAACTGGGAAGAAACAAGTTAATCCCGTTGAAAAAATGAGTCACGATCAAGCTGTTCCCATGCCAAATTTTGGGAATATCAGCAGATAATTGCAAGTTGACTTTTCTAGGTCGAATTTTTTGGGAATTGAAAGGTTTGGGTGTTATAAAAATGGTGTTCATGGGAATACTAGTTATGTAAAAGAAATTTGAATATGCGATTTTAAGAGAATATGTTTGAAGCAAAAATTAACTCAGGATACAACCTCACTAAAGAAATATACGTAGGCACAAGAAATATTGTTTTTCAAGCAGTTAGAGAACAAGACCAAAAACCAGTAGTTGTAAAACTGATGCAGAATGAGTATCCCAGTTTCAACGAACTGGTTCAGTTTCGCAACCAGTATAGCATTGCTAAAAATCTTGATACAACAGGTATTGTTAAACCTTTGAGTCTAGAAACTTACGGTAATGGTTATGCGCTAATTATGGAAGATTTGGGAGAAATTTCGCTTAAAGAATGGTTAAAGAGGAAAAATTATCTTTCTCTAAATGAGTTTTTTCCTATAGCTTTACAAATTGTTAATATCTTATCAGAACTAATTAATCAGCGCGTGATTCACAAAGATATTAAACCTGCAAATATCCTAATTAATCCAGACACCAAACAAGTTAAATTGATTGATTTTAGTATTTCTTCACTTTTACCTAGAGAAGCACAACAGCTACAAAATCCTAACGTTTTGGAAGGAACCCTTGCTTATATTTCTCCGGAGCAAACGGGAAGGATGAACCGAGGAATTGACTACCGCAGCGATTTTTATTCTCTCGGTGTTAGCTTTTTTGAATTACTTACCGGAAAACTTCCCTTTAACAGCGATGATGTGATGGAGTTGGTTCATTGTCATCTTGCTAAACAACCACCATCCCTAACCATTTACCAGTTAGGATTTAACAGTGAAGAAATTCCTCAAATTTTATCGGATATTGTTACCAAATTAATGGCAAAAAATGCCGAAGACCGCTATCAAAGTGCTGCGGGTTTAAAGTATGATTTAGAAGTATGCGCTCGGCAATGGCAAGAAACGGGAAATATTACACCTTTTGAATTAGCCACAAGAGATATTTGCGAGCGTTTTATTATTCCTGAAAAACTCTACGGTAGAGAAAAAGAAGTAGAAACTTTATTAGCCGCATTTGAGCGCATAAGCGGAGCAGAAGAAATTTGCAATTCCCAAACCGAATTAATGTTAGTGGCAGGATTTTCTGGTATTGGAAAAACTGCGGTTGTTAATGAAGTTCATAAACCGATTGTACGGCAACGAGGTTATTTTATTAAAGGTAAATTTGACCAGTTTCAACGCAATATTCCTTTGGGTTCATTTGTACAAGCTTTTCGGGATTTGATGGGACAATTATTAGGTGAAAATAATACCCAACTTCAGCAATGGAAAATTAAGATTCAAGAGACATTAGGTGAAAATGGACAAGTAATTGTTGATGTGATTCCCGAATTAGAACAAATCATTGGCGAACAACCACCCGTTGCCGAACTTAGTGGGAGTGCTGCTCAAAATCGCTTCAATTTATTATTCCTCAAATTTATTCAGATTTTTACTACAAAAGAACATCCTTTAGTAATATTTTTGGATGATTTACAGTGGGCAGATTCGGCATCTTTGAAGTTAATTGAATTGTTAATGCAAACGGGTGGTGGTTATTTACTAATAATTGGTGCCTATCGAGATAATGAAGTTTATCCCACCCATCCTTTAACATTGACATTAGAAGAAATTAACAAAACCGCAGCGGTTACAAATACAATTACTTTAGCTGCTTTAACAGAATCAGATTTAAACCATCTCGTAGCTGATAGTCTCGATTGTTTGCCAGAAATGGCTTTTCCTTTAACTGAACTGATTTATCAGAAAACTCATGGCAATCCATTTTTTAGTACTCAGTTTCTCAAGTCTTTGTATGAAGATAAGTTAATTACTTATATTCCTCCTCAATCCCGCCTTGGTAAGGGGGAAAATAAAGGAGGATGGCAATGCGATATTGTCAATGTTAGAAAATTAACTCTTACCGATGACGTGGTTGAGTTTATGGCATTGCAATTACAAAAATTGCCGAATTCAACTCAAGAAGCATTAAAACTTGCTGCTTGTATTGGCAATCAATTTGATGTAAATACCTTATCAATTGTATACGGACAGTCGCCGGTTGAAACTGCATCTAGTTTATGGAAAGCGATGCAAGAAGGTTTAATTTTACCGACTACAGAGGTATATAAATTTTATCAAGATACTCGCCATGAGGACATAAATCAACAATTATTGAATTTCGATAAACAATCGGCTAAATATAAATTTTTGCACGATAGAGTACAACAAGCTGCTTATTCTTTAATTCCGGATGATAAAAAACAAATTACTCATTTAAAAATTGGTCAACAGTTGCTGGAAAATATTGCTGTTGAAGAAAGAGAAGATAAAATATTTGAAATTGTCAACCAGTTAAATATTGCTCAAGAATTGATTATAGAGCCGGATAAACGCCAGGAATTAGCGGAATTAAATTTTATCGCTGCTAAAAAAGCTAAAGCTTCTACTGCTTATGCTGCTGCTAGTGAATATTTAACTTATTGTCGGCAATTATTAGATTCTCAATGTTGGAAAACAGATTATCAGTTGACACTTACAATGTACGATCTAGCAGCGGAAGTAGCCTATTTGGGTGGTGATTTTACTCAGATGGAAGAATTGATAGCGATTGTTTTAAAACAAGCCAACACACTATTAGATAAAGTGAAAGTTTATGAAGTTAAAATTCAGGCTTGGATTGCCCAAAATCAACCTGTAG
>ERZ1740052.461-NODE-461-length-14063-cov-20.126785_pt1 | contig 14063 bp, 9 predicted proteins | sample MGYA00581750_ERZ1740052 | MGnify/ENA primary metagenome ERZ1740052 (study PRJEB43018, sample SAMN04849743) | marine metagenome | isolation source: floating plastic debris | place: Pacific Ocean | collected 2008-08-30 | study: EMG produced TPA metagenomics assembly... | reverse complement strand
ATTACTCTTACCAAGAAATTGCTGAGGAACTCTATATTACTATTAATACAGTCAAAAAGCATTTGAAAAATATTTATGCCAAGCAGCAGGGGGTAGTTATTAACTAATAATTAAAAACTATTTTTTGGTAATGGGTAATAGGTAATAGGTAATAAGTAATAAGTAATAGGTAAAATATATTCATATTAATTATTAACTCATAATTCCTAACTCCTAACTATTGAATGGTATTACTCCTAACTTTTTTCTAACTTCGGTTAAAGGAGTAGCCCAATCAGATTCAATATCCCAATCAATTAACTTTTTCGCCATTTTGCCACTTTTGATAACTTTAATAATCTCTTGTAGATTGCATTTATGTGTTAGCAATCCAGCTAAAACAAGTATGGCACTAGAAGGGCGAAAAACTTGAGACCTAGTAAAAGCTTGCAATATGAATTCATCATCCTTAGATGGAGAAAGTCCGGTTATAACATGCCAGACATCATGAGTCCGCTGTATCCAATCACCGGAATTCAGCGGCTCAAAGCCATTATTATCAAAAAAGTAAGCTAATTCTCTACCTAAAGTGCCTTCCGGAAGTTGACGTAATTCTTCTAAATTTATAGTTAATTCTCGTCCTGGATAAATCTGAGGATTTATCGTTTGAGCCATTTTTAAAATAAATCCGAGATTTCCTTTCTGCATGATTTTATTTATTCTGCAAACAAATTAATAATCCACGATATTTCGCTTTGGATAGTAACGTTATTAGAATTCGCTTACTGTCATGTATCTATTTTATAAAAATGAACTTTCATGCGAAGTACCCTCTTGGGTACCTTTTTTATATAGGTAGTAGGGAATATATATAAATTTGTATTCAGAGTAAAAGTATTGCAAGATAGATAATATATTCAAAGATTTAAATTATTTATTGAAAACTTTTCTATTCGATGCCATTTTTTAATTATCGCACAATTACCTATAGCCCTGCATATACTATTGTTCCGACCTACGAGTGCTTTAACAGGTGTACTTACTGCAATTTTCGCACCGACCCTGGAAATGATTCTTGGATGTCTTTATCTACAGCAGCAAATATTTTTAAACGACTTCAAAATCAAAATGTTTGTGAAATATTAATCCTCAGTGGAGAAGTTCATCCAAATTCACCACGTAGAGAAAAATGGTTTAACTTAATTTATGATTTGTGTAAATTAGCTTTATCAATGGGTTTTTTACCCCACACAAATGCGGGACCTTTGAGTTTTGAGGAAATGAGAAAGCTAAAACAAGTTAATGTTTCAATGGGGTTGATGTTGGAACAGCTAACACCAAGCTTGTTACAAACAGTTCATAAACACGCACCAAGTAAAAACCCAGAATTGCGCTTACAGCAATTACAGTATGCTGGTGAATTAAAAATACCTTTTACAACCGGATTACTATTAGGAATTGGAGAAACAAAACAAGATTGCTGGGACACATTAGCAGCGATATCCCAACTGCATAAAAATTATCAACATATCCAAGAAGTTATTTTACAACCACACAGTCCTGGAACAAAACAAAGCTTTGATGCAGAACCTTTTAATCCCCATCAATTACCAGAAGTTATTGCAAAAGCACGGGAGATTTTACCCGAAGATATAAAAATTCAAATTCCACCGAACTTAGTAAAAGACGAACAATGGTTGCTTAGTTGTATCGAAGCAGGTGCAAGAGATTTGGGTGGAATTAGCCCTATTGATGAAGTCAATCCAGATTATCCGCATATTCAGGAACAGGAATTACGAGAGATGTTACATCCTCAAGGTTGGGATTTGGTACCTAGATTACCAGTTTATCCGCAGTTTGATGGCTGGTTGTTGGGGGATTTAGAAATTGGGGTGAAGAAGTGGAGGGAGAAGTTTGGATTGAAACCCTCTAATAGTCATTATTAGCCCTCAGCCTAGAAGACTGGGGGTACAGTTGCAAAGCCCACTTGCGTGGGCTATTATCGTTTTATTTTATAGATAGAAATATAATTAGCTTCCTCTTTTTAAGTGTCGGTGGCTTCTAAATAAGAATTTTACTGATATAGATAATACAGTTAACTTAGCCCACCTGCGTAGGCTTCGTTTCTATAGCCCCAAATTTCTAATCTGAGGACTACAAACAGTTAAATTCACTCCTAATACTTCTCCCTTTTCTCAATCAAAGCACTTTCCACATTCTTATATTCAGCTTCAAGCTTGACAATTTGCTCTGTTATTTCCTCTTGCATCTCACTTACCACCATTATCTCTAACTGCGTACATAAAGCTGCTAATTTACTTGCTCCTAATGTTGCACTACTAGAAGCAAGTGTATGAACTAATAGCTGAAGAGATTTGAAATTATTTTCGCTAAAAGCAGCGCTAATATCTTCTAAAAAGTGAGGAGTTTCTTCTAAATAATCATCAATTGTTTCTAATAAAAATTCTTTAGCATCTACCCCACCATTAAAATTAGCTATTCGATAGATTTCTTGCAGTGCTGCTGTATCAATTGTAGAATAATTTTGACTGCAAGGTTCTGTATGAGTCGATTGCTTTATTTTACTAATTTCTTCTTGCTTAATCTGACATTTAGCAAGTACTTGAATCAATTGTTCAATGCGAAAAGGTTTTGCCAGATAATCATTTATTCCTAATTCTAAAAAATCTTCTTTATCCTTTAAAATTGCACTTGCAGTTAATGCAATAATTCGAGGACGTACAGAGATATCCCATTCTTGACAAATATAACGTGTTGCTGTCATACCATCCATTTCGGGCATTTGCATATCCATTAATACGACATCATAGGATTGACGACGCAATGCTGTAAGTGCTTCTAAGCCATTGTTGGCAATATCTGCTTGATAACCCATTTGCTGCAACATTAAAGTTATCATTTTTTGATTAGTCGGGTAATCTTCGACTAAAAGTATTTTTAAAGGGTTTTTAGCAGCTACAGTAGCATCAATAGAAATATGAGATTCTTCTGGTTGAGTTTCCCATTCTTGCTTTAATAGTGTGTTAACAACCCGAGCGGTAATAGTGAAATAAAATGTACTACCTTTATTTTCTTCGCTTTCAACCCAAATTTTACCACCCATTAATTCGCTTAATTGTTTACAAATCACTAATCCTAAACCCGTACCACCATACTTTCTAGTGATGGAAGAATTAACTTGAGTAAATGCTTTAAATAAACGATTAATCCGATTGCTTGGTATTCCAATTCCACTATCTTTGATTGCAAACTGGATTTCATGATTATCTTTTTCATTACCAATCATTTGACGTTCCCGACTGGTAACTGAAACTTCAATGTTTCCGGTGTCGGTAAATTTAATCGCATTGCTAATTAAATTAATTAAAATCTGTCGTAACCGACTTATATCACTGACAATGACTTGTGGAACTTCAGAATTATTGTGAAAAATCAGTTCTAATTTTTTTTCTGTTGCTTTAGGTATTAATAAGGAAAGCGCTTCTTCAATACAGCTATTTAAATGGAAAGGTTCTTCTTCAAATTCTAACTTTCCAGATTCAATTTTGGAAAAATCAAGAATATCATTGATGATTTCAAGTAAAGCTTTCCCACTATTACAAATAGTTTCGACAAACTCTTCTTGCTGCTTTGATAAATCAGTATTTAATAAAATATCTCCCATCCCAATTACCGCTGCAACAGGAGTGCGTATTTCATGGCTTATCATTGCTAAAAACTCTTGTTTTGCAAGTTCAGCTTGCTTTCGTTCGGTCATGTCTCGCAAAATGTAAACATAACCTTGAAAATGTTCTATTTCTGTCTGAACTTTCGAGCATGAAAAAGCGACCGGGATTGTTTTTCCAGTTTTCGTTTGACAAACTGTTTCAACTTCTTTAACTAAAGGAGTTATTGGACCAAATAAAGGAGTTTGAACATTTCCTCGTAGTTCTATTTCTTCTTTCCAACTATCAACCTCTTTTAAAACAGTAGAAATAGATTGACCGCAAATTTCTGCTTCATCATATTCCAACAAAATTTGTGCAGTCCGATTTATGGTTTTGATTTTTCCTGACAGGGTTGTGACTAATAAAGCATCAGCCATTGACGTGACAATCTGGTCAATATATTGTTTGGAAGCTGTCAAAGTACGTAATAAAAGATTAGCCTCGTTTGCACCTTGAACTAAAGACTGTTCGAGAGCCATTTTCTCTGTCACATCTTCAATCACTATCAATAATTCATGGCTGTATTGATTATCCTTAATATTATTAGCGATACAAATATCAATATAAATTGGGTTTAAAGATTTTTTAGTTCGAGCAACTCCTTTTAATTCAAAATTATTTTGTTTTCCCGATATTATATCGCTAGCAATTACCTCAATACCAATTAATTCGGGAAATCCTATCCGAATATCTTTTCCTAACTGTACTTCTTGAGAGTTGTCTGCAAGAAGATTAACTTTTGGAGATAATTCTATAATCTTCCAATGCTGGTTAACAATCAAATACTCTATACGACGTAGAGATAATATATTTTTAGTTAAATCATTCATTTTATTAAATCATCGAATTTGCTAAAGATTGAAATATTTCATCAACATTTTTTCCAGTTTTAGCCGAGCTAGCATAGGTGGAAACAAAACTTTTATTGTCACTGAAGCTATAAATATGCCGATATTTTTCTAAATACTCGGCATCAATTAAATCTGATTTATTTAAAGCAATTACAGTTTTCCCTTGAGGATTTACCTTTGTGAAAGCTTGGATATGTTCTGAAATATTCTCAAGTGATTCCGGTCGTGTTACATCACCAACTATGATTGCTCCTTTAGCTCCTTGAAAATAACTCGCAGAAACCCCTTTAAATTTAGTACTTCCTTCTATATCCCAAATCAATAATTGTAATATCAGATTTTTCCCTGCTTGGGAATCGATTATTTCTAGAGATTTACGAGATATTTTTACACCTACAGTAGATAGATATTTATCGCTAAACTGTCTATCAACGAATCTGCGAATCAAGCTGGTTTTTCCGACACCAAAATCACCAATCAGACAAATTTTCTTAGAAATGGTAGACATAATTGAAAATCAAACGTTAGGTAAATGTATTAGAATTTTTCTAATTATTAACTGATAACTTATCGCACCCTTTAGTTTCAAGGATAAAGGAGTTGAGAAAAGAATAATTACGACTTTTAAGTTTATCTTAGGGAAAGGTCAAATTATCTATAATTCATCATTAGTCATTAACTTTTCACTAGTAGTTGCTTGTTGAAAATTCTTAAGTGACACTAATTAGTAATAATTGCTTTTAAAATAGCACAGCGCATTAAGGATGCAGGCTGATTTTTATCAACTCCCGGTGGTAAACTGGTTTTACCAATAACCTCTAAGCGGGATGGAGAAATTCCTTGTTTAATCAATGCTTCCCGTACATTTTCTGCTCGTTGAAGAGCTAATTTACTAGCCGATAAACTTTTATTAGGAGAATAACTATAGCCAATAACTTTTAAATTATGCTTTGGATGCTGAGCAAGAAATATTTTAACTTGCTCAAGCTTTTTATCGAAATCTTTAGATATTAACTCTGAAGAATTATTTTGAAAGTAAAACCTGACTGGAATAGAAACTAAATTTACCCGGACTGCACTTGATACTGTTTTGACACCAGGAATTTTTGCAAATGCTTGAGTAATTGTATTAACATCTGCTGCTCGAATAACGCTACCTTCTACAGAGACTTTACCATTACTATAATTAGAGGAAATATCCGTACCATTTATCTGATTTAAAACTATGGTAACTCGTTTAACTTCAGCTTTTGCTCGCACTGGTGATGCTGGTACTTCAACTGAAATAATTTGATTATCAATCTTCCATTTAGGAACAGTTGCAGTAGCAATTTGGTTAGCTTTATTTTTCAAATAGTCATTCGGTACTCTTCCCTTCAAGCTGAGTTTATCTCCGTCTACTTTGACATCAAGACGGTAAACTGACAATTCCGGTGCAGAAGCCAAAGCTAACGCTGTTTTATTCTCAATCGCACGAATTTTACTGCTGTGATATTGCCAAATTCCCCAAGGAATAAAAATTATACCTAGAATTGATAAGCCTAATATCAATAGGGGTGAAATTTTACTTTTATTTTCTTCTTTCTGATGCTTAAATTCTGTTAAAGTTGCTAAAAGCTGATTTATCTCATTCGGAATAGTCTCTAAATCACCTTCAAATTGTTCTATTGACTTACCGTAACTCTTGATAATTTGGCTGAGAGTTTGGCGCACCTGAGAAATAAATTTTTTAGGTGTTTCTCCCTTAACAATAATTGCCAGATAACAATACCCTGCTACTTCCAAAAGTATCTTAAAATTACCATAATCAATTTCATCAAGTTCAGAAATATTACCTGATTGAGCCATACAATCGTTAGCAAAACTGCGAATTGCGGTCAACATTCCCGCTATCATATCTGACTCTAATCGCTCGGAGTCTGAAGGCTGAATATCGCAAATAACTAGACCCGATGCTTTATGAATTAAAAAGATAGCTTGAGGATTAAAAGAGATTGATTCTTTTACAATTAATTCAGCTTCGGAAACTCCTTGTAATTTAGCTCGAATCTTACGTTTTACTCCTTCAACGCTTAAAGTATTTTCAATTTGTGCGTTGATTGCTTGAATCGTTTCTCCCATATATTTGGCAATAGTACTACCAATTACAGGGTAAAGTGCATCTACAATTTTATCTTGTTCGAGTGCAATTTGTTTTTGAATCGCTTCACCCATTGCAGGTGCCATTGCTTCAGCAACTTCCTCCGAATTTTCACTAATCTGTTCGGAAATTGCTACGGGAAGCGCACCGGCTAAAGCCTCACCCATACTACTTTTATTTTGCTGAACTCCGCTATAGATAGCTTTATCAATGATTGGTGTAATTGCTTCTATAAATTCTTCTTGAGATTCAGAAATTTTTTGCTTTAAAAGTTTAGTAATATGCGGTAAAAGCAAATTCAGTAATTTATCAGAATCGTAGAGTTGGTGATTGAGCTTTTCTACATTTTGTTGAACTTCCGCTAACTCATCTCCGATTAAAATATCTTGTAACTTTTGGAAAGCAGCAATTGTTTCTTCAGAATTATCTGTATTTGATTGGGTTAAATCATCTAAATCATCTGATTTTTCTGATTGCGTTTTTAATGGCTCAGTTTGTACGGTAATTTCCTCTAATTGCTCTGTTTGGTAATTTGGTAAATTAGCTTGAGTTTGTGGAGAATCTAAATCTGCTTGCAAATAAATAGTGGTAGAAAATTGATTATCGATATCAATATCAACATCAGTAAATGTCTTTTCTTCCGTTGCAAATTCCCCATCATTATCAATTTCAACAGATGACATATTATCTGAATTAGGAATTTGTGAAGAATTCAGAGGATTCTGAGAATGATTTTGATTATTTATAGAAAAATTATTCTCATCAAGTTGTTCTTGTGTGAATGATGCTTCAGAAACTTGCTTGGATGGTTCGACTATTGATAAATCAATAAGCAAATCCACAAAATTATCAAGCTGTGCAGCTTCTTCGCGATTCAAGTCAGCAAATTGAGACATTTAATCAGTTAGGAGTTATGAGTAGCGAGTAGCAAAGAATATTTCGTTTTCTCTCTATCTCTCGCTCTCTCAATCTCCTACTCCCTTCTCTAAGACTTCACTTCAGAGGAACCGTTGCTCGACCCATTACCCGAACCGTTGGAGTTAGTTAACAATTCCGATAACTTTTTCTCTCCATTTCTGAGCATTTTCATCGAATGATTTCCGCCGTTTTTATCTCCTGCTTCCCGTAACATGGGAATGAATTCTTTTTCTTTGAGTTGCATTCCTAGAGCAAATAAGGTCTCAGCCATATCGTCTTTAGAAACTTTGTTTTGTGTCAATTTGGAGAAACGATGTTCAATTTCTTCGAGAACTAAATCTCGTAAAGCTAACACTTCTTCTTCAAATTGGACTTTTGTTTGAGAAGCTTCTTCTCGAATTGATTTGGTTTGAGAATCTAATTCTTCATCTAGTGATTGTACGGAATTAGATAATTTTCTATTTAATCTATCTACTGAAAGACGTAAATCAGCAGCTTCTTCTTCGTTGTTGAGATTAAATAATTTCAGCTTCTTCTCTAAATTTTCAAATCCTGCTTTTAATTCTGATGCAAAATTAATTTTAAGCTGTTCGACATGAGAGCGCATTTCTTGCTGTAGAAGCGAGATATCCGATTCTAGCTTGCCAAATCTGGTTTCATATTCTCTTATCTGTGCCCCAAAAATGATGTCGCGGATTTGGTCAATATTACCAAGACGTTCCCGCACTTCTTCTCTAAGCATTTGAGTCATTGGGCCTATTCCTTCTCGTAGATGTACTGATTTTTAAAGTTATTTATCAAACTTCATCTCAGATTATAACTTCTGCAATCTGAAGCATAAATCCATAGAAATTTGTATCACTTACTTATTGTTCCCACTTATAATCGCTTTCTATCAGGGATAATAAATATTTTTTTTCAAGCTTACTTAACTTGAATTTGACTGCGTGACCGGTGTCACGGCATTGTCACATTTTTTCATTAGTGTTATGAATGTAAATACCTAGGGTTTTGTGCAAAAACTGATTATCATTTTTCTTTAATAATTAAATTTGCAACCTTCGTTAAATTAAAAAATCTTTTCTTCTAATATCTACCCTCTACCGTCTGTATTCTTTTTAAAGAAGAAAGTTATCATGGTGCATACAGAATTCGTCACATATCAAGACCTAATTGAGCAGTTTAAAACTTGTACAGCAAATCAATATAGCGGCAAGTTACAGGTAAATTCTTCTACAAAAAAATGGAGTTTATACTATCGTTTTGGAAGAATTATTTGGGCAACAGGAGGAGTTCATCCTGTCCGACGCTGGCACAGAAAAGTCAGCCAATATTGTCCTCAAATAAAAATTGATGAGATAAAATTAGAACCCAATCAACAAAAAAATTCGCTTTGGGATTATGAGTTATTAACCACTTTATACAAACAAAAAACAGTAGATAGAACTCAAGTTGATGCTGTCGCAAAAAATGTGATATCTGAAGTGCTATTTGATATTGCACAGCAGGCAAATTTTGAAGATGTATACTGTAGTCGCAATCCTAAAGTTATCTTAGACATATCCCTGACCTTCATGAATACAGATTTCTTCTTGAAGCGAATGGAAGAAGAATGGAGTGCTTGGGCTGGGGCTGGATTAGCAAACTTTACTCCTCATCTATCACCTGTCTTACTCCAAGAAAAACAAATCCAACAGCTTGTTACTCCGAATGTTTACCAAAACTTTGTTAATTTCGTTAATGGCAAATATACTTTACAAGATTTAGCTATAAAACTAAATTTTAATATTCTGAAAATATCCTCTGATTTACTACCTTTTATTCTTAGAGGATTTATTCAAATGTCGGAGTTGCCAGATTTAACTTTATCAATCAAAGAAGTCAAGAAAGATATCCCGTCTGCTTCTCAACAAAAAGTAAAAGCTCCGCTTATTGCTTGTATTGATGACAGCCTTCAAGTATGTCAAACTGTCGGGAGCATTATTACGTCAAATGGTATGAGGTTTATTCAAATTCAAGATGCGATTCAAGCAATACCTTCTTTGATAGAAAACACACCAGATTTGATATTTTTAGATTTAATGATGCCAGTTGTCAATGGTTACGAAGTTTGTGCCCAAATCAGACGAGTTAGTAAACTTACCAATATTCCGATAATTATATTAACCGGTAGTGATGGACTGTTTGATAAATTCCGCGCTAAAGTTGCTGGTTCCACTGACTTTATGACTAAACCGATAGTAGCCGAAAAACTTTTAGCTGCAATAAATAAGCATTTAGAGAAGCCAATACCTAATTTGGAACAGCAGATTTCATCCGGTAAAGCATCGGAACCGCAGTTTGCAATGTAATTCCTGTTTTGACCTACCTCTATTAGTCTTTAAATTAGTTCTTTATTTTCACAACTGTGAGGAGACGTGATATATCACGTCTCTACAATTTATTGGAATTAATATACTTTTTCAATTTAGAATCCAGAATCTAAAATCTAAAATCCAAAATCCAAAATCATCCTATCCTTCAACAAAATGACGCAGACGATACATGAAGGCTGAAATCTTGCAAGGAACGTTAACATAATCAAAGCATCCTAAATGCAAAGCTTTCTCGACTTCATTTGCAGTCTTAGATAACCACACCACTTTAGAACGCTGAATAACTTTATGTTTTTTCAAGTGTTTGAGAATTTCTAAACCGTTTAAACCTGGTAAATTTTCTTCCAGCAAAATAACTTCCCCGTGTAGCGAAGGATTGTTTTCTGTTAATGCTTCTAATGCTGTTTTTCCGTCTTTGAGCCAATGGACATGATAGCCTCTAGTTAACAACCCTTTCATGATTGAATCCGCGAAAGCTGAATCTTGGTGTAAGAGAATCACACTTTGATGAAGCTTTGGTTGATTAGATTGAAGCGGTTTCAAATTAAAAGCTACAATGCGATTTCCTCCAGATTCTTTAGCTTTTTCCATGGTTGAAGCGGCCAAACGGTAGAGTGTTTTTATGTCGCTTCCATCAAGAGGGTATTGAGTAACCCCAGCACTGAAAGTCAGATTCACTATTTGTTCGTTAATTTCAAATTCTGTGGAGCGTAGTATTTCTAATATTTCTGCTAACCATTCAACCCCATAACCACGACTGATACCGTACATCCCGACCAAAAACTCTCCACCATTCCAAGAAGAGACGATATCTTCACTTCGTAATTCTTTCTGTAACAAAGAAGCTAAACAACGTAACATTTTATCGCCGAATCCATGTCCGTAGTTATGGTTGATTTTATCTAAATTATCTATTTTGATGATTGCGAAACAAAAACACTGTTGATACTGATTTGCTAAACGTAATAGTTTTTCTAAATCTTGGGTAGCACGTTGACGATTTATTAAACCAGTTAGGGGATTAATTTCTGCTTGCTCTCGCAGCAAACTATTACGTTCCAAGCGGTTGAAAATACGGGTAATTAATTCGGGAGCAACAACCGGTTTATTGATAAAATCATCAGCTCCTGCCGAGAATACCTGTTGAATGGTTTCACCATCTCGCTGTCCCGTCAGAAATATGATTGGTAGCCAAGCCCACCGAGAATCATTACGTAATAATTGACAGAGTTCAATGCCATCAATATTTGGCATTTGCACATCTAATATGAGTAAATCTGGCTTTACAGATTCAAGTTCCTCCCAAAATTGTAGGGAATTACTGAGGATATTAACTTTTATTCCCCAAGGTTCAAGCAATGTTTTTACCAGACGGAGAACCATCCGGTCATCATCAACTAACATTACTTTAGCTTCGGGTCTTTTCGCTGGTTTTATGGTTTGAGAAATAATTTCTAGAACCCGATTAGAGGAAATCGGTTTGTGAAAAAAGCCTTGGCTTTTACGACGAGCAAGTGCAACTCTGTCCGTTGATAATTCTTGTTTAGTAAATATAAGTAGGGGAATTGGAGGTTGTTGTTTTGACATTTCCTCCAAAAAAACGAATTTATTTTCGCCTTTATTAACAGATATATCCAGCAAAATAACATCTGGACGAATCCTTTGTATTGAATCTCTTGCAAGCTTTGAGTTGGGTGCGATCGCCGTTTGGAATCCCCGCTCTGTTGCAAGCTCAACTAAAGTATCAATAAATTCTTTATCTTCATCTACAATTAGCAAACGAGTTTGGGGTTTATCCGAATCAACTGGAGTTTTCTTGTTTGGAACGAGTGTTGTTTGATTTTTCTGTATTGCGCTTTCAGAAGTTGAAGAAGCATTAGAATGTAGTAGCTTCTTACTTAATGTAGAATTGTTATCTGTAGAAGACACCGTTTGCAAAGCAGGATTTAAACGATAGCCGACTCCAAAAACTGTTTCAATTAAATCGGGAGCTTTCGCAGCCTTCAATTTTTGTCTCAGTCTTTTGATTAGCGTCCTTATAGCATCACGGGTTGGTGGCTCATCTTCAAAAGTCCACAGTTGATTTAGAATACTGGTTTGACTGTATATCTTCTGTGCATCCTGCATGAATAACTCTACAAGAGCATATTCTTTCTTCGTTAAATTTAAAAGGACATCAGCGTATTTTACCTCTCCAGTTCTTGCTTCCAAAGAAAGTTTTCCCCACTCCAATATGGTCGATACTGTCGTAGCCTTTCTTCGCAATAAAGCGCGGATTCTAGCAGTTAATTCCGCTAAAGGTACTGGTTTAACAACATAGTCATCAGCACCAGCATCCAAACCCCTAATTTTATCTTCGCTCGCGGCTCTTTGGGTCAAAAACATCACCAAAACTTGCCAACCTTTCGCACGCAAACGACTGCAAAAAGTAATCCCATCCAGCTTTGGTAATATTACATCCAGCACAATCAAATCGTATTCCTGTGCTTCAACAAATTCCCAACCTTCTTGTCCATCTACCGCAGCATCAACAACATATCGATGTTGTTTTAAATTCGCTTTTAGTTCGTTAGTGAATTGCTCATCATCATTTATAAGCAGAATCTTCATTACTGGGGAACACAGATATTTATTGAAATATTTTTCACTTTGGCAAGTATAGCCTAAGCAAATCGGGAGTGGGAGAAGAAGAAATATTCTTTGCTAATTGCTAGTATTTGACCACATTAATTTTGCTGTTTAAAAAGTTCGTATTAACGGAAAAGCTTGCTATTATCCCCCAAATAACCGTTGAAGGACTGTTAGCATAGCGTGGCAGCTAGAGTATAGTCCTTAGTACAAACTCCGCAAAATTAATATGGCAAAGTACTAGTAACCACTAACTTTTCATAGCCATTCAATTTTCTTGGCTTGAGGAGGTAGTTGTGCTTGCTGCTGTCCCATGTAACGCGCTCTAGCGGTAAACAAGCCAATTGGTGTATTAACATAGTCTAAGAGACTTGCTTTACCTAATAAGGCTTTGACGCTAATTTTGGGTACTTCCTTGAAAAGCCAGCGTGCTAAGCGGTAGTAACATTCATATTTGGTTATCTCGCGCATCAATTCGACATCATGCAATTCGTGAAGATAGCTATTTGAACGTCCATAGCGTTTCCACTGGCTTTTTAATTCTTTGAATGTGCTTCGATGACGATGTTGGACGATTGCTTGAGGAGCAAATTCTAAATTTCCAATTTCAAGTTGCAAAATTCGCCAACATATATCAGCATCCCCCCCAGTTGTTAAATAAGGACGAAATAACCCTGCTTTTTCTAAAGCAAATCGACGAATTGCTAAATTTGCAGTTTGTCCGTAAGCACAAAATTTATTCGCTAATGTATGTTTTTGCGATAAAGTTTCTTGTCTATCGGCGTATCTTTCTAATAAACCATTCGCTGGTAAAGCCGTAATTTCACCTGCGACTATTACTATATTGTCATTGATAAAAGGTTGAACTAATTCATCTAACCACTGTGGCTGAGGACGACAATCAGCATCGGTAAAAGCAATAATTTCACCTGACCCTTCACGAATACCTGTATTGCGTGCAGCATAAGAACTTTGAATTTCTGTTTCGCTCAAAGCGCGAATTTTTATGGGGCTATTTTCTAAAGCTAGTTTTAATAATTCAAAAGTACCATCACTACTGTTATTATCTACTAGCAAATACTCTACCTTATCTTTTGGGTAAGTTTGAGCCAATAGGCAGTTAATTAATTCTGGTAAATCTGTTGTACCGTTATAAATAGGAACCACCACTGATACCTCTGGTTTAAAGGTATTCGTCGCGGATGTCTTAAATGACTCGTTATTCATAAATGAAGAAATAAAAGGACTAGGAATTATTGGTTATTAGTGAAAAACTACTAACCCTCTAGTTTTCAGTATTCCCAATCCAAAAAGCATTATCAATAATTTTATAAAATCAAGTAGCAAGTAATATAGCTAAATAACTAAATAGTAAAAAATAAAAAAGAATAATTATAATCTTAATAGCTAAAATTTTGCGGACGAGGTAATCTATCCGCAAAAT
>ERZ1740052.458-NODE-458-length-14134-cov-5.331487_pt1 | contig 14134 bp, 15 predicted proteins | sample MGYA00581750_ERZ1740052 | MGnify/ENA primary metagenome ERZ1740052 (study PRJEB43018, sample SAMN04849743) | marine metagenome | isolation source: floating plastic debris | place: Pacific Ocean | collected 2008-08-30 | study: EMG produced TPA metagenomics assembly... | reverse complement strand
GCCAAGAATGTTTCCAGAATAGACGACTGTGATACGGTTGCTCGGCAATTAAATGCAGAGTTTAATCGCTGGCTCAATTCAGATAGCTTTCGTCCTTTATATGACAAACTACTGGAGCGATTAAATCCTAACGATCATATTCGGATTGTTTTACAAACTGAGCTGCATACGCTCCAACGGTTGCCCTGGCATACTTGGGCTTTGTGCGATCGCTACCCCAAAGCCGAAATTGCCCTGAGTGCCCCCGCCTACGAACGCATTGAACGGCAGACTATGCCTCGCTCCAAGGTTAGGATTTTGGCCATTTTAGGTCATGGTCAGGGGCTGGAGCTACAAACTGACCAGGCATTGTTAAACCAATTACCCCAAGCCGATGTGCAATTTTTAGTCGAACCAAATCGTCAACAGCTAAATGATGTTCTTTGGGATCCGCAGGGGTGGGATATTCTCTTTTTTGCTGGCCATAGTTCTAGTCAAACACAATCGGCAACAGATATCACCGGGAAACTTTATCTCAATCCTAACGACAGTTTAACCGTACCTGAACTGAAACATGGCCTTAGTAAAGCCATTGAGCGTGGATTAAAGATCGCTATTTTCAATTCCTGTGACGGTCTGGGTTTAGCCCATGACCTGGCAGATTTGCAAATTCCTCAGGTACTGGTGATGAGAGAACCAGTACCCGATCAGGTCGCCCATGTGTTTCTCAAATCGTTTTTAACTACATTTTCCCGTCAGGTACCCTTTTATCTTGCAGTCCGAGAAGCCCGAGAAAAGTTACAGGGATTAGAAGACAAATATCCTTGTGCCACTTGGCTACCGATAATTTACCAACACCTGACTGAACAACCACCTACCTGGCCAGCTTTGACCGTTAAGGCCCCCATTACTCAGCAAAGCAACACTGCAAATCATCTCAAGAACATCCCACAACAGCAGGAAAAAATACGGCAACCTGTTCTGAGCTGGAGGTCACTACTTGTTATTGGCATTTTTTCAGTATGCATAACCTTAGGGCTACGCCAGACTGGACTATTCCAGCCTTGGGAATTACGAGGGTTTGATTTTTTAATGCAACGCCGTTCCCATGAACTGCCCGATCCGCGACTGTTAATCATCAAGGTGACCGAAGCAGATATTCAGGCTCAGGATGCGGTTCAAAGACGGGGTTCCCTTTCAGATGATGCGTTATCAGCACTGTTAGAGAAACTAGAACCGATGCAACCCAGTGTGATTGGGTTGGATATCTATCGAGACTTTCCAGTAAGCGAACGTCAGCCACAACTCATCGAGCAGCTGCAGTTACCCAATTTGATCGCGACGTGCCAATCTCGCAATAGCCGTGATGATAGTCCAGGGATTTCCTCACCGCCAGAAGTACCCAACAATCAAGTGGGCTTTAGCGATGTGCTCACCGATGCCGATGGGATTACTCGTCGCCAGTTACTGTCGATAACGCCTGAGCCAGCCTCCCCCTGCCCGGCAAGTTATTCCTTAAACGCCTTAATCGCCCTGAAGTATTTGTCGGCGCAAGGTATGGACATAACCGTTACCCCTGAGGGGCATCTACAGGCAGGTGAGGTGGTCTTTAAGCCATTAGAAACCCATAGTGGAGGGTACCAGCGGATGGATGCTGGGGGACATCAAATTTTGCTGAGCTATCGCCATTTGTCCTCGCCGGATCAAATTGCGGACCAAGTTACCCTCGGCGAGGTGTTAGCGGGTCGTGTGAGTGACGATATTGTGCGCGATCGCATCGTTTTGATTGGTACCACTGCCGTCAGTTTTGGAGACTATTGGTTAACCCCCTACAGCCATGGCCGGAGGGGCCTACAGGAAACGGCAGGAGTTTTTCTACAGGCCCATATGGTGAGTCATCTCCTGAGCACAGTCCTGGATGGACATCCCCTCATTCGAACCTGGCCTGATTGGGCGGAAATTCTATGGATAGTGAGCTGGACGACGCTTGGTGGTGTTGCGATTTATGGTGTTAATATTTGGATGCCTACACAGCCTCAATGGAGACAGCTCCTATTGGTAGGAGTAGTGGCTCAATTTAGTTTATTGGGTCTATGTTGGTTTGGCCTGACACGGCTGGGTTATTGGCTGCCATGGGTATCGGCATCTACTGTAATCGTAATTACGGTAGGAAGTGTAGCGACCTACCGTCGCTTCAAACCAGAAAATCGCTGACCTCATGAAACATTCCAATGGCTAACCCTTGTCGGTTCTTCTGCGGAAACACGACCAATCTGGCTGTAGACAAGACTGGTCATCTAGCACGATTATGAAAAGACTTAACACACTTTTCAACTCAACGTTTGCAGGCAGTTTGCTGGGTGCTGCCTGGCTAGGCCTGGTGCCGCTCCCTAGCTTGGCTCAGCTAACCCAAATTAACACTAATATCGAATTTACCCCTCCCCCTGTAGAAGATCGTGGGCGTCCTCACTCAGGGCGTCGTCAGGGAGCTGCTAGCCGAGGGAGTTGTCAGTTATCAGAACAGCAAACTGGCCTTACGGCCCTCGTGCCAAATACCCAGGTTAAATTAGAGGAAGCTGCAGATAATGCCTACCTGTCTAACTATGAATCAGTTTTGAGTTTGACAACAGAAGCCTTGCCTGATTTCTGGTTCTACGTTCCCTACTCCTCTGAGGATATAAAAGAATTTGAGTTTGTTTTACAAGATGAAAGCGGAAATGAAGTCTATCAGGAGACATTTATTTCCCATCATGAAACCCCAGGCATCGTCCAGATTACTCTCCCCGAAACGCTATCCCCTTTGAGATTGGATGCCACATATCAATGGTTCTTTTTAACTCACTGTGAATCTGGTGCAACAGCCCTATCACCTGAGGTGGGAGGATGGATCCGACGGGTTGAGTTGGCATCTAATTTACAAACACAGCTTGATAATGCCACAGCTTTGGAAATGGCTTCCATTTATGCATCGAATGGTATTTGGCAGAATGCCATCACTGTTTTAGGAGAACTCTATCGGGAGTCGCCTGAAAACACTACGTTTCGAGATAATTGGAGTAGTTTGTTGACATCTGTTGACTTGGAAACTATTCTGGAGCAGCCACTTCTGGAGCTATTAAGTATCGATTAGACTGACGCGCGGGTTGCTGATCGGATTCAACTGCATAAGTTATGACGAGCTGGATTCACTTGACTCGCAAGCAGCAATCCTGATGACGAATTTTTCTGAAGCCTAATCACTGTGGTTTCGAAAAGTTCGTTGGGGTGCCAATTCTGACGGTTCGAGCGGCTGTGGTGGGCTGAATCAGCTGCTTATACGCACACAGCAGCAACGGGGCTGGTTGATTGGTTTACTTAGCAATCACGATAAATGCCTTTTGTGCCATCGCTTTAAGTGGCCTGCGGTAGGGCGATCGCCTCTAAAGAATCGCCTGATTTCAGATAATTCTACGTTTGATGGGTGGTGGTGAGCCTATGCCGTCTAGATATCCCGCAAGTCAATCTCCAAATGGGGAAAACGAGACCTATGCCACCAGTATCAAAAGCTCGGAAGAGCCCAATGTAATTGTCGTCTAATAGGAGGATGAGGAAAGTGCGATCGCAATAAGTCCATCTTTTATTCACTATCAGACTGTGTATAGCTCAAAGGGCTTTGCGACTTTCCAAAGGAGACTCGCGCCCTTCTAATGACTGTCAATAGCTCGCAATATGGCATCATATCGCCGCTGCTGGTCTCGATAGATAGCGTCCCAATGATTGCCTAATCCAGGGGCATCCCAATATCCTGTATCCGGGTCTAGAAATGCTTTGGTTCGTGCCCAAATAATTTGTGAATGACTATCTATAGGTTGTTGTTTTGCGATAAAAAGCCAGTTAATGTAACCCCGATCCAGGGCGGCTAAGGGAGCCTGATTTGCCAGGTCGATACCATTGAGTTCTTCTAGCAGGGATAAGCTAAAATCCTTGGCCTGGGCCTGTCGTCGCAACTCAAGCGTTTGCTGTTGTAGTCGTCGCAGTTGTTTTCTGTCGGCATCTTCCGGTGAGACCGCTCCATGCTGATAGGAGAAACTACCCAGATTCCACACACCATTGCCAGGGTCCACATGACCATAGTAGGCACTGGTGTAACCTCCTGTCGGTGTGCGTGTTCCCTCAGCACTACCGACTGCCTTAGAGACCAGAGAGTTAGGCCCGCCAGCAAATAAGTCACTGGCGAGGTAGGGCTGGTTCGGGTATGTAGCTGGCTGGCTGGCTGGTTTTGAAGGGGTGTCTGGTAAAAAGGTTAGTGCAACGGGTTTAGGAGAGGTTGGTGTTGCACTAACGGTTGCCTGGTTTGGTTTGGGAATGTCAAATTTGAGGGCGACTGTGTCAGCTTGAGCCGTGGTGGTTAAGCCGAGGCTCAGGGTGAGGCTGGTTAGTGTGGTGAGGATGGGTTTGAGGAGGGGGTGTTGCATGGTGGAGTATAAGTGGCCGCACGAGAGAGGGGGAGAAAGGGGGCAGGGGGGTAGGGGAGACGAGAGATTAGGATGGCTGGTTTAGGAGTTGTTCAATAAATTTTGCTGAGGGTTCTACCATGGCCCAGGTGCCGTCTGGTTCTCGGCGTAGCATGGCAAAGATCAAATGATTGGCTCGACCAATGGCTTGGCCCTGTTGTCTGGGACCAAACTTAGTTCGATTTAATCCGCACAGTCGAAATAGATAGGCCGGTATATCGTCACTGGAGACCAGCACACAGTTCATTTCAGTCGGTTCAACAGTGCCATTGAACGGCATTCGCACCGCATCTCCATCGAGATTTAAGCTGATGTCCCCCAGACTGCTGCTTACCTGATATCCTGCGATTTCGGTGCCAATGGGCAGGGACCAGCTTTGGTGAAGGTTAAGAATGCGTGGGGCGGGTGTAGAATCACCACAGCTTCCTATAAAGCCCAAGGCAAGACCCAGGGCAACGCGTTCAAAGAGAGAGAATTTCATGGGTCAGATGTATGGGTAGGGGGCACCTATTGTGGGTGCCCTGTGCCGAGGACAGACACCATCGGGCTATTAATCATTCTTTTGCATCTGGTAAGGAAGCATTAACCCACCTTGGACTCAAAGTCGCAAGGCTAATTAGATCAAAACCCTCTAAAGGGGTGAAGAGATCGGCAAAAGCTAGATATGTAAAGCTTCATAGCCAATCTTGTCGCTTGAGCGACAGCCCTCGATTAGCGTTGGGTTTTGAACCTAACGTGAGTTTGGGGCACGCAACCGATTTAGTACAAGTTCTGAGTGTTACCGCAGTGTCTGTCCTCTATGGACAGTTTTATAAATCACTAAACTCTATTGAAAACTAAAGGAAAATCCGGCGTATTCGTCTCCCTCATAGAGCATGACTAGCCAGGTAGATGGTTCAAACGCCAGGGGATAAACTTCACGGGTGGCCGTCACGCCGTCACGAATGTCCAAGCTAGGTAATTGGCAATAGGGTTCTGCCACAATGTCTCGTACAGATTGTTGATTCGATCGTTCTGGCACGGTGAGAATTTTACCCAGCTGAGCTCTAGAGAGAACTGCAGACGGTTGTATGATTTTTTGACAGTTATCTTTATCGCTAGAGGCGGCATCTGCTTTGAGATACGTGCCTGCATTGATCAGTAATCCCATGGCGGCAATACCCCAGCCTGCTGCTAGAAAATAGTAACTGCGCCACCAGCGGGTGGGAGTGCGTGGAGACCTAAACGCTTTGAAAAATGACAATGGTTTGGCCTTGCGAGAGGCAGGACGAGGGGAACGACGACGGACCGTGGGTCGAGGAGAGAGTTGTTGTGTCATAAATTTGCTTAGGAAAAATGGATAGGTTGAGCGCTGCCCATCAGTAAGACAGTTAGTAATGCCGTTTAATTGAGGTGATGTGGAAACTTGTGGTGTTCTGTAGCTGTCTACAAGTATAGGGGAAAGATTTTCCGATGGGTACAGTGAGATTAGGGGATAACCGAAAGCAGAAGTTACCAATTCCCCACCTGGTAAAGGGAAAGGCCTCTTTCGACAATTTTTCCCTCAGCCTTTGCAACAGGTTAGATAAATATCTGACGGGAACTGTATTTGTGCAACAACGTACAGAATTTTAAGGCGTTGAACAAACGAGATTCTCTGATTAAAGACACGGTTTACCCTGTGTCAGGTAGACTTTCTAGATAAGACAACCACCGCTGTCGTTGTTCAGGGGTGAGGTGGGCTAGAGAAGACGTGGAAAACTGTGTTTGTAGCGCCTGACTTAGCTGCTGTGGACCCCAGTCTAACCGCTGTAGCTGCTCTACGATAGTGATGATTGTGGATAGCGATCGCACCTGCTCCTCGGCTAGCTCTATATCCAGTAACTCCGCGCAGTGCTCAGGCGGCTGTTGCCGTAACCATGCCAGAGCCTCCGCCATCAAAATTGGGTCATCCAATGTCAGCCAATAGGCCATTTGCTGTAGGTGTGCAGTCCGGGTCTCCTGGGTCAGTATTGCTTCGGCCTTTGCAATTTCTTGAGCAGCCTGTAAATCAATAGCAACCTGAGCCTTAGATAGCATCTTTCGGATACGCTGACGCTCAGCTGGATTGGGATTACCACCTTCTGGCTGAGGTGCAACAGATTTTAGATCGCCAGGATCCTTGGTTTTATTAGTATTACCATCTAAATCTTGTAATAAGCTTGTAGAGCTGTGCCAGTTGGTCGCGTTAGCGTTGCCAATCTGGTCAGGTTCATTTTTGATTTCTACCGTGGGCACCTGTTCTTGTGTTTTCCATAGTGGGTGCCATAGTTCTTTGTATCGATATAGGGATCCTCCGCCAATGCCAAATTTTCTGAGGGTGTTGAATCTAGCCGTTGCTTGTTCTGGTAAATTGTTTTGGTCTAGAAGTTCCTTAAGGGCTGTTTGGATCTTGTCCTGGGTTTTTTGACTCTGTTGCTGATTCCAACTGGGTTCAGTATTTTTAGAGTTTGTTGTTTCCTTTTTAGATTTATATTTGCCAAATTGTTCCCCATAGTGAAAGTAGTGGCTTCTCTCAATACAGCTCACCCATTCTGAAACGCGGTTCGCTATTTCGTGCTGATGTCGGCACCACAGTTCATAGCCGGGTAATGCTTTAGCTATAGTTAAGACTTCTTTGACTAAGCTGTCTCCAATCAGTGGTTCACCGCCATACATCACATGGTGAAACGCATAGGTGCGCATGGTGATCCGACCTAGCAATCGATTTGTTTGCCCATGGTCAGTCCAGCCTTGTTCGATTTCAGCATTAAGATCGTTTAGAAACTTATCAGCCTTATTTGAGAGACGATAGCTGTGCCGTTTCTTCTGTTTAATGATCTGCTGCAGTGTCTTCTTATTCAGATTGTTGCGACTCTGGCATTGTTTCCACTGACCGACAAAGGCAGTCCGATCAGTCCAGATCGGTTCTAGAGCATCATTGAGTAAATACGATCCGCGCTGTAGCGATAGCCGGTGGGCATTAAATAAGTTTGGTGTACTTTCGATGGCGTACAACCGCGCATTGGGAAAGACTTCAATCTGACCGGAAATGACCTTAAATCCCTGACTTTCTAACAGCAATGTAAGGCCGCTACCCACTTCCCAGGCTGTTAGTGATTCTGAAAATTGGAAATACAGGTGCAAGCCCTGACTATCGGATGAAGTGCAGGTAATTTCCGATACTAGACCTAAAGGCTCCAGTGCCTCAGTTAGTTTTTGAAAGGCAATTGGATCTCGTTTGGGATGGTACGCGCTACCAATATCAATATCCACCATGGCGTACTGGGTTTTCTGGCCAAACCGCACACCATATAGATAAGTACCTTGCTCAATCAGCCGGTCTGAGAGCGGATGCCGACTTTCTGTTTGCCATTGGGGACGCTTTCCAGGAACTGGATGCCGAGCATAGATATAGTCATGTCGGTGGGGAAACAGATCCAGAAAATCGTTATTTTCAGCAACATGCTCAAAGCTAAGGGGGGTGGCTACGATAGCGCACCTCCCTTCCTATTGAATCCATTACAAATTGTCAGCTCTGGTAAACCCGTACCAGAGTTGTTAGGATTTATAGGCATCAAAAACTGACCCACATTGTGGGGACTGTTGGTAGCACCAAGCTCTTAGCCGACCGCCAAGAACGCAAAGGGCTGGTGCTTTTGCGTTGACCTAGAACTTGATGAGTAGTTCATCTTTTTCTAAGCACCTGAGAGATTAACACTAGTTTGTGTTGTTCTCAAGGGCTTAAAATCCTTGATACGGCAAAGTTATAGCGGTTTAATACGGCGAAATTACAGGTAAAACTTGCCGCTAAAGTTATAGGCGGTCTCTGGTTTAATACGTCAAAGTTATAGGCTAAATCTGACGCTAAAGTTATAGCCTATTCCGATTTCAATACGTCAAAGTTATAGGCTAAATCTGACGCTAAAGTTATAGGAGTTAGCGTCAAAAACATACGCCAAAGTTATAGGGTTTAAGAACTGGGAAAGGCCTTCTATGATGTGGCTGATGTTTTCCAATGGTGGTGCTCTTGTCGGTAACTAAGAATGCTGCAAAGGATACGACCTTTCCAGTTGATGCGCAACTTTTGCGGGTTCTTCCACGGGCAGGAGCCTCATTAAGAAACCCTGATGTCAACTTGCCTACGCTTGCACGGATGGTGAAAGCTACTATTTGGAAATGCGTGTTGAGGCTGACCCTGATGAAGCTAGCGAAGTCGCGCTGACCCGCCGTATTCCCATAGAAGATTTATCCGGGGAGGAATGGGAAGAACTTAAAGAGCAATATGACAACTTAGATTTAGAAACTTATCTGGGGGAAGGAATTAAGGGCCTGGAAAAAATTCAGGATCGGCGAATGCAGCGCCTGATTGCGGCTCTGCTCACCTTTCTTAACCCTCGGCAGGTTTCCATCGTCCTCTATTTATATAGAGCTGCTGCCCAAGAGGGCAACCGTCCCGGCGTGAGTTTCCGGTCTAATGATTTGCTTGAAGCCATGGGCTACAAACGCACTAAAGATGGTGGCTTTCCGGCCAAGCTTCGTTCTCAACTTCACTGCGACCTGATGGCTCTCCATCGCACAGAGTTAGTCTTTGCTCAGTCCTTGCCTAAGGGCGATAGTCTTGGTGCTAAGGTCACCATCAAAAATGTACTGCGCATCAAAGAATTTGAGGTGGATAATGTCCCCCGCGACTTTGACCCAGACAAAGCCGCTGACTATACCTATGAGTTATCTGATGCTTACACGGTTTCCTTAGAGTTTTTTGAAGGCCCCGCCCGCACCGGTGATTATGTACTCTTTGCCAACAGTCTCGACATGACCCAGCGGCTAGGTGGCAGCGCCAAACACAATTATAAAACCAAGTTGTTGGTCTACCTGGCCAGCCGTTTACAGTGGGATTCTCCAGAAGATGGCCAGTACTTAACCATCTCCAAACGGTATCTCTTTAAGAATTTAGATCTGTTGGGTAGCAATTCCTCTCGCAACAATCAGCTATTTTGGCGCACGGTTGAAGAGCTACGTACAGATGGCTACCTGATTGGAGCGCAAGAACTGCCTGGTAAGCGCAAGAATGCACTGATCCAGTTTCAAATTAATGCAGACAAAATTACGGCTTCTTCTAAGAAGTCATGAGGAGGAGTGAAATCCATCTGTAAACAATCGTTCAGTTGATTTACTTTCCTGGAGAAGATTGGTACAATTGACCTATGAAGATATACCAGCTTAAAGAGCATGTTCTATCCCAGTGGAAGTCCCTCCACAGTTGGTGTGGTCAGTTGACTTCACCGATAGAGCAGTTTGGTCTGGATATCCGTAAGCAATTTGGTGACCGTCGCTATAAAGTTACATGGATCAGGGCGCTAGCCTATTATCAGGCTCAGCGTATTTATGAATCGTGTATCGATAGCACCCTTTTAATTACCCACACGCTCAATTTCCGTCCGCAAGATCGCCTATATGCGTATCGAAATGAGATTCTAGATGCATTTCTTCAATATGAAGACAGCCTAGAACTAATTAAGCAAGGTCTAGAAAACCTCTACGTTGATGGGGGTACTGCACAGGATACCGAAAGTGCCCATGGGATTCTTAAACTTCTGGAAACAAGAGAAGGCCTTGGCGCAAGGTCAGGACAGCGAGATAAACCAAGAGTCCTCTCAGCAGCTTGATTTATTTCGTAAGGGTGAGTTAGCGAATCGTGAGCGTTCCACAGGCGTAACGATATTTCGCAAGTTTACTGATTCCATCAAAGCTAATGGTGGCGATGCCGATGCCATCATTGATTCGATTACGGTGGAAACAGAAGAACTGTTTGGCTGTAGTGTGAGAGAACTTTATCAGGCCACTGGCGGCAAGAAGAACGATCGCAGCACGTTGCCTGAGATTGTTCAGCGGTCCTATATCGCTAACGAAGCCCTTTCCTCTTTTGAGTTAGAGCGTATGGAAGGGACTATCGGCGGTGAAGATCAACAAGAAAATAATGAGAATATTGTTGGCACTGTAAGAGATGTGAGTAAGAAGACTCGTAAGTGGTTGCCCTGGTAGGACTGGGAAGCCCTAAAACTGATGGCAAGCTATCCACCTGTTTCAGAACTCTTTGATAATTGGCTTAAGTTTAAGCCAGAGAGTAAGTTGGAACTAATAGATGGTCAGCTGATTGTCGGTAACTCATTAGTGGGTAGTCGGTTGTTGCTGCGGCAGCTGTTGCAAGGTTGGTCAGCCGTCGCTGCGATCTCATTTGCTCCCATCGAAACATGGTTAGATGTTTTGGCAACAGCATACCAAGTCAGTATGCCAAAAGCCGAGACCTTAGATGTGCAGATAGAGCATCTAGAAATGCAGTTGACTGACGCTGTATTTCTCCCAGAAGATTTACAAAAGGGAAGTGCCGAAAAGACATGGTCTCACCATCGGATTCGTCAGCAGCTAACGATGGATCTGTTTCAGCTTGATAAAAAAGTTAGCGGAAAGTCTCTGGGGCGCGACTTTGTGATGCGTTTGGGAGACAACGGGCTGACACCAGATTTGCTTTTTTTCAAAGGACAGGGACTGAACCAACTGTATGAGGCATATTTGAGTGGGCCAGCCGAACTGGTGATTGAAGTGGTAATGCCGGGACATGAGCAGAGCGATCTCACTCTCAAATATTCTGGCTACCAGGCTACAGGAGTCCAAGAATACTGGCTGATTTATTCAGAGACTCAGCAGGTAGAGTTATACCGCCTGATAGAGGGGCAGTAATGTCGTCAGTCACTCTACAGCGATGGCCAATATCGGCCAACCAATGTTCCAGGACTGGCGTTTTTCCCAGAGGCACTTTGGAATCATGATAACGACGCGCCCATTCCAAACTCTTCTTGTTTTGTGGTTGAGCAACAGATCCAAGCAGATCGGCAGCTGCAAACTGACACTGGTGCTTGCTGGGGATCTCTGCTGTTTACTCCTGATGTGCAGCTAGAGGCAGTGCCCATTGCTTTTGAAGAATATATGAGCTGGTGTCCTGAAGCTAAGTTTGAATTTATTCAAGGTAAGCCATTAATCGGATCTACCCCAGGAACTCGTAATGTACTAGCCATGCTGCTAATGACCTTTGGCCTGGAGAGTACAATCAAGCTCTTACCACCCTTAGCCTGGCTTCAAGGTCTGCGACAGCAGCTAGACCACAATCATCAGGATGCCAAACGCAAATCAGAGTGGTGGACTACTGCCCAACAGGCCGCAGCTTCGTTAAGACAGAACTTTTCAGTAGGTAAGCTGGGCGTTATTGGTGACCTAGTGATGCCACATCCGTTGAACTATTGGTCAGATATCACCTTAGTGTATTGGGAAAAATTTGAAGATTCCTGGCGGGCCTATGATGTATTGCGAGAGATTGACCCAGATATGCGTGTTGATCTGTTGCGTGTAGATGAACACTGGCTGACCGCTGATCAACGTTGGCAAATCGAACATTGCTTGGTGGAAGTGTGACTCTAGGGCTGAAGTAGTTCAATAACCAGATTTGAGTGATTTTTAAGTGCAGACGTCTGCACTTAATTGCACGGATTCACAATTTTTTGATCTAAAATAACAATACTGATGTATCCTGTCCGGTGTACAGTTGTGCAGTCGGAATTATGATTATCGCGATCGCAGCAATTAAGGGAGGCGTTGGCAAAACAACGGTTACGTTCTGTCTAGCCGCCACATTAGTCCACATGGGCAAAAAAGTTTTATGCATTGACCTAGACCATCAAGGTGATTTGTCCTCAGCTATGGGTGCTGAGCGGGACGCTTCGGAACCTGATATCGGTCAAATCCTTTATGCTCCCAAACGGGAGCAGGCAGATCTAATGGCCCAGGGCATTATCGATGTTCAGGGTTGGTGCCATCTGATTACCCCTGGGATGGATCTGGGAGGATACCAAACAGAGATAGAGAAAGGTCTTTCTAGCGAGAGTCGTCTTAAAGATGCATTGGCTCAATTTAACAGCGTCTATGAGAACTACGACTATGTTCTGTTAGACACACCTAAAGGAGAAGGGCTTTTTACAAAAAATGCATTAGTCGCCTGTGATGAGGTCCTGGTACCTGTGCAGACTGAGTACTTTGCACTAAAAAATATTCCAGAACTTTTGAACCTGGTGAGTCAGATTGCAGATCGGGCAAATCCTGACTTGCGGGTATCTACATTAGTCCCTAATCGGATGAAGGCCACTAGTTTACACAAGAGTATTCACCAACAAATTATCGATTGGGATGTTCGTACCCACTTGCTCCATCAATCAGAAGAGTCCTGGACCGCTCCTCCTATTCGAGATTTAACAGTGTATTCAGAACTATCTGCCCAGGGAGAGTCGCTTTACTCCTACGGATCGGTGAAAGAAGAACATCGAGAACCGTTTGTTGCGATCGCAGAGCATCTAGAAACCCTACGTAATCAAGCAAATACTCGTGAGGTAGAGACCGTTGGTTAAGAAAAGTTTCTCCAGGGTAGCCACTGTTGCAGAGAAGGCACCTGTACCCAGAAAATTAGCAGTTGTTCCAAAGCGCAAGCCAGACGAAATCGTCAACCTAGAGCGCGTGGATCTGGCCGATCGAGAGAATTGGCTACGAGCATTAGATATCTGTCGAGCCAACAACGCTCAGCCTCTCAATAATCTGCTGCATGAAATCGAAACCTATCAGGGGCAAATTGATCAGGCCCTACAAACCGCCCAGGCCCAGAGCACTATTTACGCCTATGCTATTGGCAGTCGGTTAGATGTGATCGAAGAAAAACACCTCTATAAAGAGAAAGACTATGACAACCTCACTGCCTTTATCAAAGGGGGTGAAGTAAAGCGACCTAATGGGAGTCCCATTACTACTCGTCAAGTATGGGCATACCGTCGAGTGACCCGTGGCCTAAAAGAATTTTTGCAAATTGCAGAATCGATTCGCGATGGAAAGCCACTATCTAATGACCTACAAGGTCAGTTAGAAGACTTAGGCCAACAGGTCAACAAAGATATTGTCGAGTCGTTTTTAGATTCCTACGCTGATAGTATTGCGGGGGTTTTAGAGCTGGGTGTTTCTAAACTAGAGCAAGTTTATCGCCTTCCGGAACCTGTAGCTTTGACAGGATTATTAGCCGGGAAACTTCCCTTAGAAGAAGACATCATCGAAGTCCACGAAGTATCTTTTTCTCAGTTAAGAAAGGCTATTAGCACTCACGAAAAACAGCGCAAATCTAATGGAACTGCTAAAAAGACAAGTAAGCTCACTAGGGCAGATCGCATGTTGGACAGTCTGAATCGATCTGTTGAAGAGTTAGATTCTCTGGTGCTTTCAGACTTACAGCTTCAAAGACTGAGCGCTCTTAGGGATGCAATTGAACGTATTTTGTCCTGAGCAAAACTGAACAAAAGAGTAACTTCAGCATAGATGTGGCTTCCGGAAATTATGGCCAGAGGGATTCCGGAAGCCACAATAGATTAAGTTCAGGTCCAAGTGCAGACGTCTGCACTTGGACTATTTCGTCTATAACTGGCTTGTGCAAAGGCTGTGCATGTTGGGTGTGTTCTGATATCCAATCTATAGCAAATTGCTGTTGTCCTCTAAAGCTTCCATCGATTATCTATGCCTTGATCTATGTGCGCCAAGCTGTAGTTAAATCTGTTTAGATGTTCCGAACAGGCCAGACT
>ERZ1740052.456-NODE-456-length-14159-cov-14.771767_pt1 | contig 14159 bp, 2 predicted proteins | sample MGYA00581750_ERZ1740052 | MGnify/ENA primary metagenome ERZ1740052 (study PRJEB43018, sample SAMN04849743) | marine metagenome | isolation source: floating plastic debris | place: Pacific Ocean | collected 2008-08-30 | study: EMG produced TPA metagenomics assembly... | reverse complement strand
AAGTTAATCCTGAAGATTTGGGAGAAATGCGAACTTTAGCTCAAATTGTTGAATATTTAGATCGACAGTCTGGGGTGGATGAAAAAAAAAACTTTGACCGGAGTCTAGAAGTATTTTCTCCTAGTATTGTAGGTAAAGAAATACAACAAAAAGTTGCAACACTAAAGTATTTACCCAATCCAGATAAATTGGATTATACCTTGAATACTGGGAGTATCTGTTTGATTACAGATGATGGTACTTCTGTTAGTGTTGAATTAGCTACATCTCTTGTAAAACGGGGATGGAGAGTGGTTTTACTCAGTTTCCCCGAGTCCATTGTTGGAGAAAAACTTCCATTACCAAAGGCAATTAATCGGGTGCTATTGGTAGATATGAGCGAGGAGCATTTAAAGCAACAGTTAAATGCGATTGCAAATGATTATGGTGCTGTGGGTGGGTTTATTCATCTGAATCCTTTAAGGGCAAGTAATAATACGGCTAAAATTATTTTGAAGCAAGTATTTTTAATCGCCAAACATCTACAAAAATCTTTGAATACAGCAGCGAAAAAAGGACGCAGTTGGTTTGTGACTGTATCCCGTCTGGATGGAGAATTAGGTATAGGAAATAAAACACAATTTAACCCCATTAATGGTGGTTTATTTGGTTTAACTAAAACTCTCAATTTAGAATGGGAAAAGGTATTTTGTCGAGCAATAGACATTAGCAGTAATTTAAAAACACAAGTAGCAGTAGACTCGATTATTACCGAACTTTATGACCCAAATAAGTTTATTCATGAAGTAGGTTACAGTTTCAAAGGAAGAGTAACTTTGGTAGGTGAAAATGATTTAATTAAAGATAATCATTATAATCTAATCAGTAAATATACAGTATTTTTGGTAACTGGTGGTGGTAGGGGAATCACCGCTCAATGTACGATTAAATTAGCTAAATATTGTCAATGTAAGTTTATTTTATTAGGACGTTCAGAACTTAAGAATGAACCAGAATGGGCTAATAATTATTTTGATGAAGTGGAGTTGAAAAAACAAGCTTTTACTTTTTTAAATTCCCAAGGAGAAAAACCAAAGCCTACAGAGATTAATCAATTGGTCAAAGAAATTTTAGCTAATAGAGAAATTAAAAATAATTTACAACAAATTAAACAATTAGGAGGAAAGGTAGAATATTTAAGTATTGATATTACTGATAATGTTAATTTAACTCGTAGACTTGATTCTGTAGTCAAAAAATTTGGAAGAATAACAGGTATCATTCATGGTGCTGGTGTTTTGGCAGATAAGTTGATAGAAAATAAAACTGAATTAGATTTTGAAAGAGTTTATTCTACCAAAATTGCAGGATTAGAAAATTTACTAAATTGTGTTAGTGAGAATCACATTAAACATTTAATACTGTTTTCTTCTGCCGCCGGTTTTTATGGTAATATCGGTCAATCTGATTATGCAATTGCAAATGAAATTCTGAATAAATTTGCTCATCAATTTAAACATAAATATCCAGAATGTCAGGTTATTTCTTTTAACTGGGGACCTTGGGAAAATGGAATGGTGACACCAGAATTGAAAGAAGTTTTTGCTCAAAAAGGTATTAAAGTAATTCCAGTTGATATCGGTACTGACGTATTTGTAAATCAACTCATCGCAGGTAATTCCGATACCGTACAAATTTTAGTTGGTAATAAATTAGTAACTAATAGAGTAACTTTAGATTCAGAATTAAAAAGCTATCGCATTAGACGTAAATTATCCTTAGAAGCTAATCCTTTTTTTAAAGACCATGTAATTGGAAATCATCCTGTATTACCGACAGTATTTGCTTTAGCATGGTTAGCGAATACCGTAGAACAGATATATATAGGTTATAAATTTTTTAGCTGTGAAAATTATAAAGTATTAAAAGGAATTGTTTTTGATGAAACCGCTTCTGAGGAATATATTCTTGATATCGAAGAAATTAATAAAGATGATGGAAATGAAATAAATTTGTCAGTGACAATCTGGAGTAATAATGATGAAGGGAAAGCAAGATATCATTATCAAAGTAATCTAAAATTATTAAATAAAATACCATCAAGACCAACTTATGAAGAATTTGATAGTCAACAGGATAAAAAATTAGCAAATTTATCTCCCTATGATGATGGTACGTTATTTCATGGTAGTAGTTTTCAAGGAATAAAAAGAGTTTTAAATATTACATCAGAAAAAATTACAGTAGAATGTAAATTATCAAAAATAGATGATAGTTATTGGGGTCAATTCACCTCACAATCTTTTAATTCAATAGCTGCTGATATCCAGTTTCAATGTATGTTGATTTGGATTAGATATTTTTATGATGCAGCAAGTTTACCTTTAAAATATCACAAATGCGAAAACTATCAAGATATTCCTTATGGAAAAACTTTTTATGTTTCCATGAAAGTACAATCAATTAGTAATACAAAATTAGTAGCTAGTATTGTAGTTCACGATGAGAAAGGTCAAATATATTTACGACTATTTGGAGCAGAAGCAACTATTAGTAAACAGCTTAATCAGCTTTTTACAGCTTCCAAAGATAGAGAAACAGAACCGATGATATCTTATTGGCGTAATTTTCTAGGAGCGAAAAATCCTATAGCTGAAGCACTTTATATATCTTTGTATAAACGTTTTGTTGGCGATATTATACTAGAGAATCCCGAAGATTTTTATTCTTTATATCAGCAACCAAGAATATATTTAGCAAATCATCAAATCGGAATAGAGTCACTTTTATTTACCTTTGCAATTTCCGGATTATCTCATAATACAATCAATACATTAGCAAAAATTGAACATCAGAAAACCTGGGTTAGTGAATTAAATAATTTTATTTATTCCTATCCTGAAATACAAGAACCCGAATTAACTTTTTACTTTGATAGAAATAAGCAAGCATCTATGTTAAATCTGTTGAATTCTATCAAGAAGACTATTCTTGAAAAAAAACGGTCATTGTTAATTCATGTAGAAGGAACCCGTTCTTTAACTTGTCGTCAACCTGTAACAAATTTAAGTACTATTTTCATTGATTTAGCATTAGAATTGAATCTTCCGATTATTCCTGTCAAGTTTACTGGAGGTTTACCTATTAAACCATTAGAAAAACGCTTAGATTTTCCCCTTCACTATACTTATCAAAACTATCATTTAGGAAAAGCAATTTATCCAGAAGATATTAAATATATAGGAAACCTAGAACGCAAAAATTTACTTTTAAAAAGATTAAATAACCTGGGTAATGAACAAGATAAAAATTTTCCCAATCAACCCGATTTGGATTTTGAAAAAGAAGTACAATCATGGATGAAAAAAACGGAAACATCAGAAATACATGCAGTTTTTTATAAAGCGCTAAAGGAAATTCGTAACCCCACTAATGAAGTGGAAACTTTAGTTAAAGGTATCAGTGAAGGAAAACTTCTAGTTTCCGATACTCCAGAAGGATATTGGTTAGGAGAATTTGCTAAATGGTTAAGTGAAAATCAAATAAAAATTTCTGTCAATCACGATTAAAAATATAATACTAAAAGGAAATATAACCATAATTTTCTTTCTTGGAGCGTAGTAGTTTTGAATATTTGAGAATTTAAATAATATGGATAAAATAGCTATTATTGGTTTATCTTGTTTGTTACCCGGTGCCGAAAATCCCGAACAATACTGGCATAATTTGCTTCACAAAAAAGATTTAACTTCATTTGCTACTGCCGAACAAATGGGAGTAGAACCAAATATTTTTTATGCTAAAGAAAAAGGAAATATAGATAAATATTATTGTCTTAAAGGTGGGTACATTCAAAATTTTGCATTTAATGACAACGGTTATAAAATTTCCTCAGATATCTTGCAAGAATTGGATGAAATGTATAAATGGTCGCTATACGTTGCGAAGCAAGCCTTAGAAGATAGCGGTTATTTTGCAAATAAATCAGTTTTATCAAGATGTGGCATAATTTTGGGAAATCTTTCCTTTCCTACTCGCAAATCTCATCAATTATTTGCTCCTATTTATCATCAATCGATTAATTCAGCACTGCAAAAACTTTTATCAATCCCAGATTTTCAATTAAAAAATATTGCGAAAAAAGTTTCCAATCTAAACGGTTATATTTCTGGATATCCAGCATCTCTAATTGCGAGAGCATTATCTTTATCAGGAGTAAATTTTTCTCTTGATGCAGCTTGTGCTTCATCCCTTTATAGTATCAAACTAGCTTGCGATTATTTGTCAGCAGGTAAAGCTAATTTGATGTTAGCTGGTGCTGTAAGTTGTGCACACCCATTATTTATCAACATGGGTTTTTCTATCTTTCAAGCATATCCAGAGAATAATCAAAGTTTACCGTTAAATAAGTCATCGGGGGGATTAATTGCTGGTGAAGGTGCAGGAATGGTAGTTTTGAAACGCTATGAAGATGCTCTGAAAGATGGCGATCGCATTTATGCGACAATTAAAGGTACTGGTTTATCAAATGATGGTAAAGGTAAATTTGTTCTACAACCGAATTCTAAGGGACAAATTCTAGCTTTTGAAAGAGCTTATAAGAACGCCAATATTAACCCTGACACCGTAGAGTATATTGAATGTCATGCTACGGGTACCCCGGTAGGGGACATTACAGAATTAAACTCAATGGAGACATTTTTTAGTCAGTATCATCATTCTCCCTTATTGGGTTCGGTTAAATCAAATTTAGGCCACTTGCTAACATCTGCGGGTATTGCGAGTTTAATTAAAGTCATTTTAAGTTTTAGTAAAAATATAATTCCTCCGACTATTAATATTACTGAACCATTAAAATCGCATCAAAAAAATATTGGAGGAGAAAATATTGTTACTTCACCTATTGCTTGGAAACAACATCATAAACGTGCTGGAGTGAGTGCGTTTGGTTTTGGAGGTTGTAATGCTCATTTAATTTTAGAAAATAATGACTCTTCCGTCTTTTTAAAAGAGAAAGAAAATCAAAAATCAATTGATAAACTCCTAAACAAAGAGCAATCAACAACCCAAAAATTAGCAATTATTGGTATGGACGCATTTTTTGGGGGTTGTGATGGTCTAGACTCTTTAGATTACACCATTTATGAAGGTAAACAACATTTTATCACGCTACCTACTAAAAGATGGCAAGGTATTGAAACAGAAACAGAATTACTCAAAAAATACGGTTTTAACGCGGGAGAAGCACCTCAAGGAGCATATATAAAAGACTTTGATTTTGATTTTATTCGCTTTAAAATACCACCAAAAGAAGAAGATAAATTAATTCCACAACAGCTATTAATTCTCAAAGCTGCAGATAGAGCAATTCAGGATGCAGACTTAAAAGTAGGAGGTAATGTTGCGGTTATTATCGCAATGGAAACCGAACTAGCTTTACATCAATATCTAGGAAGAGTAGATTTATCTTGGCAAATCAAAGAAACTTTTAAAAAAGCGAATATTAATTTATCTCATGATGAAATTACAGAATTAGAAAAAATCACTAAAGATAGCCTTCATCCACCAGGAGGAGTTAACCAATACACTAGCGTAATTGGTAATATTATGGCGAGTAGAATTGCTGCGTTATGGGATTTTTCTGGAGCCGCTTTTAGTATTTCTGCTGGTGAAAATTCAGCTTTTAGAGCTTTAGAAGTTGCTCAATTAATGCTAAAAAATCATGATGTAGATGCCGTTGTAATTGGTGCTGTAGATTTAGCTGGGGGAGTAGAAAGTGTACTATTACGTCAGCAATTTGCTTCAATGAATACGGGAATCAATACCCTTAGCTTTGACGAAAATGTCACCGGTTGGATGGTGGGTGAAGGTGCAGGTGCAATAGTTGTAAAGCGCTATCAAACTGCTAAAGATGAGAAAGATAGAATTTATGCTGTAATTGATGCAGTTTCTCTAACTCAAGATAATCACCAAGATAAATCTCCGGATTTTGTTAAACAAACTTGTGAAAAAGCATTTGAAAATTTAGATATCAAACCAAAAGATATTGGTTATTTAGAGGTATTTGGTAGCGGTATTCCCCATGAAGATGAAGCAGAAATCAAAGGAATACTAGAAGCATATCAACAATTATCAAGAAATAATAATGACTCGGAATTAACATGCTGCATTGGTAGCATTAAGACTAATATTGGGCATACTTATGCAGCATCAGGAATAGCTAGTTTAATTAAAACTGCACTATGTTTATATCATCGCTATATTCCAGGAACTCCTAATTGGAGTAAACCCAAACATTTAAAATTATGGAAAAATAGCCCTTTTTATGTTGCAGCAGAATCAAGAACTTGGTTTTTAGAAGAAAGTCAAACTAAAAGAATAGCAGCAATAAATGGCTTAGGAATTGATAATACTTACGCCCACTTAATTTTATCGGAAGAAATTACTCAAAAACAGCGTCCAAGTAATTATTTACAAAATAAGCATCTTTATATTTTTCCTATAGCAGCCAATAACTGTGAAGATTTAATCAGACAAATTAATAGTTTAAAATATAATCTTGATGACAGTAATAATTTATCAACATTAGCCAAAGAGATATATAATACTTTTCAGGAAAATATTAATCGAAAATATAAGTTATCTTTAATTGCTCGTAATAAAAATGAATTATTTCAAGAAATTAACTTAGCAATTGAAGGAATTAACAAAGCATTTGAAGAAAAAGGAGAATGGAAAACCTCTTTAGGTAGCTACTTTACAGCTAACCCCTTAGCTAAGCAAGGAAAAGTTGCTTTTGTATATCCGGGTATGGGAAGTTCTGATATTGGGTTAGGAAAAGATATTTTTCGATTATTTCCACAGCTTTACGAAACCTCTTCTAATTTAACGGCAAGTGTCAGCAAAGTATTACACCCAAGAAAGATTTATCCGAGAAGCTTAATTAAAATTGACAAACAATTGAAAGCTGAAAAAATAAAAGAATTAATGAGCGATGGAGTAGCAATGTCTCAAACGGGTATTAGTTTGTCGCAATTGTATACTCTAGTACTCAGGGATTGCTTTCAAATTCATCCAGAAGTTGCTTTTGGATATAGTTTAGGAGAAGCTAGTGGAATGCTATTTGCTTTAGGAGTATGGCAAGAAAAATATCATGCTTATGCACCTAACTCAACCATTGCTTTAGCAACATCACCTTTATTTAAAACCGCATTATATGGAGAATGTACTACAGGGCGTAATTATTTTGGATTACCTATTAATCCTAGACAAGAAGAAGAAAAATTTTGGATATCCTATCTAATTAAAGCATCAATATTAAAGGTAAAAGAATTTATCCAGCAAGAAGAACAAGTTTATATAACTTTTATCAATACTTTTCAAGAAGTTGTAATAGCTGGTGAACCGTCAGCCTGTTTAAGAGTTACAAAAAAATTAAATTGTCCCTATATAGCTATTAAATTTGATAGTGTTTTACATTCTCCTATAGCTAAATATGAATATGACAAATTAGTCGAATTACACACTTTACCTATTCAGAATATCCCCAATATTAAATTTTATTCTGGAATTAGCTGCAATCTAATGAATCTTGATACGGACTATCTTGCTCATAACTCTGCAAAAGTGTGCTGTCAAACTGTAAATTTTCCCCAACTGGTTAACCAAGTTTATCAAGATGGAGCAAGAATTTTTATTGAGGTAGGAGCTAAGAATAATTGTTCTCGATGGATAGGTGAAATACTTAAAGATTCAAATCATCTGGCTGCATCAATCAATCATAAAAGTATTGATGATTACATCACAATTATCAAGCTTTTAGGAAAACTCATCAGTCATAATGTTCCCGTAGATTTATCGCCCTTATATTCTGACAAAATAGAAAAATATTCTCAAAATAAATCAATCATCAAAAAAGTTATATTAGGAGGAAAGTTAATTAAAACTAGTATATTAACTCCAGAAAATAAGTATAAATTTCAAAGTAAAGTATTACAAACTTCTAATTATTCTAATTCAAACCATAAAAATGCTAAACAAAGTATGAATCCTCTATCTAATTCAGATAAAAAACAACTAGAAAACCTGAAAATCCTTAAATTGCAAATTGCTGTATCTCAACAATTAATTAACCAAAATCTGCTTCCAGAAGAAAAATCTAATAGTATTGAACATAGAATCCAAGAAACTGAAAGTCAAATCAAAGCTTATACGAAATCATCGAATATCGTCTGGGATGAAGCTGATTTATTAGAATTTGCACGGGGTAATATTACAAATATTTTTGGAGAAGATTATCAAATTATCGATTCTTATGCTCGTAGAGTTAGACTTCCCTTACCACCATATCTTTTAGTTAGTCGAGTAACCAAAATTAATGCTAAGAAAGGTGAATTTCGACCTTGTTCTCTTACTACTGAATATGACATACCTACTAATGCTTGGTATTCAGTTGATGGTCAAGCCCCTGGATGTATTGCTGTAGAATCAGGACAATGCGATCTATTGCTAATTAGTTACTTAGGAATTGATTTTGAGAATAAAGGAGAATTAGTGTATCGACTTCTAGATTGTACTCTAACTTTCTTAGATGCATTGCCAAAAGAAGGAGACACTTTACGTTACGATATTAAAATTAATTCCTTTGCCAAAAGTGGTGATAACTTATTATTTTTCTTTAGTTATGAATGCTTTGTTAAAGAAAAAATGGTTCTAAAAATGGATGGTGGATGTGCCGGTTTCTTCTCCGACCAGCAATTAGAACAAGGCAAAGGTATAATTGTTTCAGATAAAGACAAAGCTGTAATAAAGCAAATTAAAAAACAAAAATTTGAACCCTTATTAGTATCTACTAAATCCAGTTTTGATCAAACAGATATCCTAAACTTAACTCAAGGTAATTTATCAGATTGTTTTGGCGATCATTACTGTCAGCATGGTTTAAATTCTTCCCTGCGTCTTCCTTCACAAAGAATTCTAATGATAGATAGAATTACATCTATTGATGCTACGGGAGGAAATTGGGGTTTAGGGTTAATTGTTGCAGAAAAAAATCTCGAACCAGAACATTGGTATTTTCCCTGTCACTTTAAAGATGATCAAGTATTGGCTGGTTCATTAATATCGGAAGGTTGTAGTCAAGTATTACAGTTTTATCTCCTCTTTTTAGGATTACATATCTGTACTAAAGATGCTCGCTTTCAACCTATTTATGGACTTCCGCAAAAAGTACGCTGTCGCGGACAAGTAACTCCTATTTCAGATAAACTAATCTATCAAATGGAAATTACTGAAATTGGGTTAACTCCTCATCCCTATGTTAAATGCAATGTCGATATTATATTGCAAGATAAAACTGTTGTTAATTTTCAAAACTTAGGTTTACAGCTAATCGAAAAAAACTCCTTTGATTCATCTTTAGTTGATTATAAAGATAATTTATCAACCCCACAAAAAATAAAAAATAAAAAACCTGCTTTATTAACAGAAGAACAAATACAAGAATTTTGTACTGGTTCAGTAGAAAAATGCTTTGGTAAAGAATTTTCAATTTATAACAGTGGTAGAATATTAGCTTCTAGAATGCCAAATTCTCATCTGAATTTAGTAAGCCGTGTTTTAGAAGTCAAAGGCGAACGTCATCACCTCAAAAAAGGTTCTAGTATTATTACTGAATATGATGTACCTCATTTACCTTGGTATTACCGTCAAAATTCTTTTGAAACTCTCCCTTACTCAATTTTAATGGAGATAGCTTTACAACCTTGTGGGTTTCTTTCTGCTTACTTAGGGACGACTTTACTGTATCCAGATAGTAGTTTATATTTTCGCAATCTTGATGGACAAGGAACAATTATTAAAGATATAGATATTAGAGGGAAAACTATTACTAATACTGCAACATTGATTTCTTCAACTAATATACGGGGAATTATTCTGCAAAGTTTCACTTTTAAACTAGTTTGTGATGAGGAAATATTCTATCAAGGAGAAGCATCTTTTGGTCATTTTAATCCCGAGACTTTATCTAATCAAGTTGGATTAGATGGCGGTAAAAATGTTCTTCCTTGGTACGAACAAGAAAATAAATTAAATATTCTAGAAATTGATATTAATTTACGAACTAAAATTAGTCGAAATAAATATTACCAAATTAATCCCGATAAACCTTATTATCGTTTAGCACAATATCAATTAGATTTACTAAATGAAGTCAAAATAATTGAAAAGGGAGGAAAATATCAACAAGGATATATTTACGCGAGAAAAGATGTTAAATCTACTGATTGGTATTTCAAATGTCATTTTTATCAAGACCCAGTAATGCCAGGTTCTTTAGGAATAGAGGCAATGTTACAAGCAATGCAGGTTTATGCATTAAATCTTGATTTAGGTAAACATTTTAAATCACCGCGTTTCATCCAACTTATTGACCATAAAATTATTTGGAAATATCGAGGACAAATTCCTCCAAATCATCCCGAGATGTATTTAGAAGTTCATATTTCTAAATTAGATATTCAATTGAATAAAATTACAATAATTGCAGATGCAAGCTTATGGAAACCAAATATGAGAATTTACGAAGTTAAGGATTTGGCTATTTGTTTAATGGAATCAAATTAATAACAGAATTGATTTTGATTATCGTATATAAGTTTAATACATAATATAGTCTCACAACCTAACTAATTTAATTCATAACAACTTTTATTGCTCCTTATTATAAAAATACTTTTAAATTATTTAAACACTATGTCAATAAAAAATCAAATTAAATTCTCTGCTCTCCCTAGTAAAAATATAGTTTGGATTGGTTCTGAAGATGAAATTGCTTTTGATAGTCAAGATATAAAATCCAAACTATTAAATCTAGATAAAGCTTGTTATTTTGTCATAAAAAATGGTCTAATTGGAGTTACCAATGAAGGTGATTTAGATACTTGTAATAATGCTCAATCTCAAGGAATTGAAACCTTAACTGCAACTTACCCTTTACTTCCTCAACAGTTGGGTGACTCTAGTTTTTTAGACTTTCATAAAGTTAAATATCCCTATATGACTGGTGCAATGGCTCATGGTATTGCTTCAGAGGAATTAGTGATTGCTTTAGGAAAAGAAAATATCTTAAGTTCCTTCGGTGCTGCTGGTTTAATTCCCAATCGAATTGAAAAAGCAATTCATAATATTCAAAATGCTTTACACAATAAACCATATTGTTTTAATTTAATTCATAGCCCTAGCGAATCAGCAATTGAAAAAGCAACAGTTGATTTATACCTTAAATTTGGTGTTACTACCGTAGAAGCTTCAGCATTTTTATATTTAACCCCTAACATTGTTTATTATCGAGCAGTAGGTTTAAATCTAAATTCAGAAAATCAAATCGAAATAAAAAATAAAGTTATAGCAAAAATTTCCCGCCGAGACGTTGCAAAGAAATTTCTCGAACCAGCACCAGAAAAAATACTCAAGCAATTAGTATCTCAAGGATTAATTACAGAATTACAAGCAAGATTAGCCTCTCAAGTTCCTATGGCTGATGATATTACTGTAGAAGCCGATTCTGGAGGTCATACAGATAACCGTCCCTTAGTTTGTCTCCTACCTTCTATTATTGCGCTACGGGATGAAATTCAAGCAAAATATGATTATGAAAATCCTGTTAGAGTAGGTGCTGCTGGAGGAATTGCAACACCTCAATCTGCATTAGCTGCATTTATGATGGGTGCAGCTTATGTAGTCACCGGTTCAATTAATCAATCATCCCTTGAAGCTGCTGCTTCCGAGCATACCAAAAAATTACTCGCTCAAGCAGAAATGACGGACGTTATGATGGCTCCCGCTGCTGATATGTTTGAAATGGGAGTTAAATTGCAGGTTTTGAAGCGGGGCACCATGTTTGGAATGCGATCGCAAAAACTTTTTGATTTCTACACGAACTATAATTCGATTGAAGAAATTCCGAAGTTAGAACGAGAGAAACTAGAAAAACAAATATTTAAAAGAAGTCTAGAGTTAGCTTGGCAAGATACTGTAACTTATTTTAATCTACGAGACCCACAACAAATTATCAGAGCAGAAAAAAATCCCAAACGCAAAATGGCTCTTATTTTTCGCTGGTACCTTGGTCTTTCTTCTAACTGGTCAAATACTGGAGAAAATGGTCGTGAACTAGATTACCAAATTTGGTGTGGACCGGCAATGGGAGCTTTTAATAATTGGGTAAAAGACTCTTATTTAGCCGACCCTAATAACCGCAACGTACTGGATATTGCTTACCATATTATGAATGGTGCTGCTTATTTATACCGATTGCAAAATTTAAAATTACAAGGAATCACAATGCCGATTCAATATTTCCAATATTATCCTACGAGATAAGTGGATGCCTAAGTCAGAAAGTCACCCCTCTTTTACTAGGAGGATATGTAAAAGATGTTAAAATTTTCGGGTGCAAGGTATGAGCTAAATAAACGTGTTTTTATGAGAATATATTCATTTAAATATTTATTAATTTCTTATCAATTGACGACATAGAAAACGTTGAATTTTACCGCTAGAAGTTTTTGGGAGAGTACCTTGTTTAAGTAACTTTATGGTCTCTACCTGAATTTCATGAATAGTGGCAATGTTAGTACGAATACTTTTAGAAATCTCTTCTGATTCTCCTTTATAATGACGCTTTATTTCTGCTAAAACTACTAATTTTTCTTCTCTATCCATATCTACACTAATAGCTGCACAACTATTAGGAATAATGGAAGTATGACTTTTCTCGACCGTTAACTCAATATCTTGAGAATAGTGATTGCGACCATTTATAATAATTAAATCTTTCATACGACCAGTTACATATAATTCTCCGTTAGTTAAAAATCCTAAATCCTCAGTTCTGAAAAATTTTCTTTCTATCTTTTCTCTTAAAATAGCTTCAAATTTTTTTTTAGTTAGCTCTGGTTGATTCCAATAACCTTGAGTGATGCTGGCACTCCTAACCCAAATTTCACCTATTTGATTTTCTGAACATTCTTGTAAAGTCTCTGGGTCAACAATAATTACTTCTTGTTCTAACCAACTATGACCACAACTAACTAATTGATGAGTTTTTTTATTTTCACAGGAATGATTAATTTTTGTTGTATGAATTATTTTTTGATTTTTTAAAGCTTCACTATCTACATTGATAATAGTAGGTTTTTTATTTTTAAAACCGCCAGAAATAAATAAAGTAGCTTCAGCCATCCCGTAACAAGGATAGAACGCAGAAACTTTAAATCCACAAGGTGCAAAAGCAGTAGTAAATCTTTCTAAAGTTTGGAATCTTACTTTTTCTGCACCATTAAAAGCAACTTCCCAACTACTTAAATCAAGATTAACTTTTTGTTCATCAGTAATTTTATCAACACACAAATCATAAGCAAAATTAGGACCACCACTAGTAGTTGCTCTATATTTAGATATGGCTTCTAACCACCTTCTCGGTTTCTGCACAAAGCTAAATGGTGACATCAAAGTGACAGGAAAACCACTGTAAATTGGTTCTAATATTCCTCCAATTAATCCCATATCATGATACGGAGGTAGCCAGATTACACCTTGACTTTGATTATTATGTTCAAATGCTTGATGAATAATTTTTAAATTATGTAAAAGATTTTGATGGCTAACCATAACTCCTTTAGGTGAGCCAGTGGAGCCAGAAGTATATTGAAGAAAAGCGAGACTATCACTGTGAATAACAGGATATTGCCACTTTTGTGCGATGTCATAATTAATTGTGTCTGTTTTGAGGCAGTATAATGTTTTTAATTCTGATATATCAGTAAATTTGCTTTCGATTTTTCTAAAAGCTGAAGTAGTAGTCAGAGCAATTTTTGCTTGAGCATTACGGACAATAGCTACTAAACGGGATAGCGAACGATTAGGACGAGGTGGATAAGTAGGTATAGGAATTACACCTCCATATAAACAACCAAAGAAAGCAGTGATGTAATCTAAACCAGGAGGATAGAGTAATAAAGCTCTTTCTCCGGTTAAATTTAGCGATTGTAATTGAGCCGCAATCGCTTTGGCTTGTAATTCTAAATCTCTATAAGTTAAATTCAGTTCTTTGGTTTCACCATCACTTAGAAAAGTGTAAGCCTGTTTTTGGGGTTCAATAGTTGCTCTATAATCTA
>ERZ1740052.454-NODE-454-length-14221-cov-10.785402_pt1 | contig 14221 bp, 11 predicted proteins | sample MGYA00581750_ERZ1740052 | MGnify/ENA primary metagenome ERZ1740052 (study PRJEB43018, sample SAMN04849743) | marine metagenome | isolation source: floating plastic debris | place: Pacific Ocean | collected 2008-08-30 | study: EMG produced TPA metagenomics... | reverse complement strand
AATCCTTTGACCAATCCCCTTCGGGGACGCTGCGCTAACAGGACTAAAATTTACGCTGACAACCCAGTCTTGATGACCTTCAAGAACTCGAATACATTTGCCAGTTTCTACTTCCCAAATTCTGATAGTTCTGTCATTACTACCGCTGGCAATCAGTTTACCATCTGGACTGAAACTAATACTAATAACCCAACCATTATGTCCTGATAGAACTTTCAAGCATTTGCCACTCCTCACGTCCCAAATTTTGATTAGTCCGTCATCACCACAACTTGCGATTAACTTGCCGCTAGGATGGAAAATTGCTGAACGTAATGTATTATCATGGGCTTCAATTGTATTAATACAAATACCATTTCTTAAATCCCAAGTTTTGATTATCCTATCTTCACTAGCACTCAAAACAATTTGATTATCTGGACTAAAATCTACATTAGATATCCAACTATTATGACCTTTACAAGTCCTCATATGTTGACCGCTATCAACTTGCCATAATTTAATTGAACAGTTAGTATTAGCAGTCGCTAAAACTTGACCGTCACTACTAAATTTTACAGATGTAACTGCACCAAAGACTTTAGTAAATACTGTATCAATAAAATCACAAGATGAAAAATTAACATCGTGTAAATCTATTCCTTGAAGATAAGCCTGGCGAATTGTTAAATCCGAAAAATCATAACCAGTTAGATTTATTTTTAATTTTATGAATAAGTTCAGAATATTCCCGGCAATATAGCCATTTTGGGATGAAGTTTCCTCTTTTATTTGACTAATAATAGATATTAATTTATTTTGAATACTAGTATAACTTCCCAGTTCTGATGTTAATTTATCAATTATTGGTTGAAGTATCAAACGAATCTGTGATTCTCTAATATAGTCTTTAGTTTTAGCTTTAATCAAGGCATAATTGTTGAGAAATTGATGCTGTTCATTTGCAATCTCTTCACATATTTCGTGAATTAGCCTAATTGTGACATATTCCAACACTACGGGTTGTAATAAAAATTGTTTATCGTTTTGTTCTATAAATGCCCGACGGACAAGTGATTGTAATGCATTAATCAACTTGAAGTTAACTGTTTCTCCTGTGATATCTGCTTCTAATTTTTGCACAGAAACAGCTTCCCGGTTTACTGCTAACCAATACATTACTTGTTGTTCTATTGACGACAAGCGATTAAATTGTCCCTCTAGCAAATCGTTAATATCGTCAAATTGTATTTTTCCTTGTCGTAAGAAGGGAATTAACTGCTCTAAATCACCTCCACAGACTTCTTGTACTGCTGCTGCTGCGATTTTTAATGCTAGTGGATTACCTGCGTAATGGGTGCATAGTTCTTTAAAGATATCGTCGCTGGCTACGAGACAGCCCTTTGCATTAAAAATTTCTCGTCCTTCAACTGATGTTAACCCTGACAGTTGTAGCGTTCGTACCGCAAGGTTTGGTCCTTCTAATAATCCTACTTCTTTGGGTTTTTCCCGACTTGTAATAATTAAACAACTTTGATGCTTAACTTGTCCTATTTGCTTGATTAAATAACCGTAATCTTCATATCCTTGATTATATTTTCCGTTATTAGTGCCACCTTGGAGTACAGATTCAAAATTATCGAGTAGTACCAAACAACGTTTATGACGCAAATAATCCAGCAAGCGAGAGATTTTGCCTTTTGTTGTATCAGGGATGTTAATTTCTTGTTGATGTGTGAAAAACTCGATTAACTCCGTCAAAACCTCTTCCACTGGCGGTGCATTTTGGAGCGATCGCCAAATTACATAGTCAAAATTATGCTTGATTTGATGGGCTAGCTTTGCTGTAATGGTGGTTTTACCAATTCCTCCCATTCCTAAGAGTGCTATCAACCGGCAGTTATCATTTATACACCATTCTTCTAAGGTGTCTAGCTCTGTTTCTCGTCCGTAAAAAATGGATGCATCTGGTGCTTCTCCCCAGTCACAGATAAGATCTGAACGCACCAATGTTTGCTCTACAGTAGTGGCAACTGAATCTTTATCAACTACCTGCTTGGTTATAGATGTATTAAAATTTTTTGCTGTTTCTAGCTGGGCTTTCCATAGTCGCTCTAAAGTGGTTTTGAAGTTCTTTTTGCTTAATTTTTCTCCTTCCCCTAGGGATTTAGAAAGGAATTTCCACAACTTCGGACCAATATCCTGCTTAAGATAATTCGGTGTATAACCATTAGCATCTGCAATTTCCTCATAGCTATAACCTTGCCATGCTCCTTGCAGAATAAGCACTTCAATATCTTTCAAGTGCCTATTGCTTTTTGTAAAAACAATTGCATCGACAAAGCTTAAGGCTTCCTCAAGGTTCATGGATGGGGAGTTCAATGCCCGAATTGTCAGATCCATTTTTAATTATCAATTATTGGAGCAAGGTTCAATCTCAAAATAAATTTAGCTATCCCACACGGATATTACACAGCAAATATCAAGTTTGCAAGTAACTACATTTACATTTATGTAAAAAGATTTTGCAGCAAACTAAAATATATAGATTAAACTAACGAATGCTGACTTGCTGGGGTGGAAATTATGGTCAAAATCGTATCTCGAAAAGCTCTAAATACTCAAAATGTATATGATATTGGGTTGGAAGGGGACCATAATTTTGTCATTAAAGATGGTTTGATTGCTTCTAACTGTTTTAATAAATCCCACTCTACAGCCTACGGGTATGTAACTTATCAAACTGCTTATTTAAAAGCCAATTATCCTCTTGAGTATATGGCGGCGCTGCTGACGGCTAATAGTGGCGATAAAGATAAGGTGCAAAAATATATTGCTACCTGCATGAATATGAGCATTCAAATAGAATCACCCGATATTAATTCTTCAGAAGTTGATTTTACTCCTTCAGAAGGAAAAATTTTATTTGGCTTGTCAGCAATACGTAATGTGGGAGAAAACGCGAGAAACTGTATTTTAGAGGCAAGAGTTGAAGGAGAATTTACAACCCTGGCAGACTTTTGCGATCGCGTTGATTTGGGTACGGTAAATCGTCGCACCGTACAGTCGTTGATACATTGTGGAGCTTTTGACAAAATTAATCCCAATCGCAATCAGTTGTGTGAGGATTTAGAGTTCGTATACGATTGGGCGCAATCCCGTGCTAGGGATAGAGCCAGCGGGCAAGGAAATTTATTTGATTTATTGGGTGGTGCTTGGAGCGGAGATGCAAATGCAAATCAGATGTCTAAAAATGCAATATTAAGTCCTCCTAAAGCCAAAGATGTTCCAGATTTCCTTCCTCAAGAAAAGCTGCGAATGGAGAAAGAGCTTTTAGGTTTTTATGTATCGGATCATCCGCTCAAATCGATACGTAAATCAATGCAGATTCTTTCGCCAGTAAATATGGCACAGTTAAAAAATCTAAGGGAGGAAGCAAAGGTTTGCGTGGTTGTCATACTTAATAACGTGAAAAAGGTGATAACCAAAAAAGGCGATCCGATGGCAATATTACAAATAGAAGATTTAACTACAACGGGGGAAGCTGTCGTTTTTCCTAAAACTTACGAACGAATTAACGAAATTTTGCGAGTCGATGATAAATTAATTATTTGGGGAAAAGTTGATAAAAAAGATGACCAAGCTCAATTGTTAGTTGATGATGCAGAGCCAGTAGAAAATATCGAATTGATTGTCATAGAAATGACTCCCCAACAAGCAACTAATATTGAAGAACATCATCGTTTAAGAACTGTTTTAAAAGATTTAAAAGAACAATCTGGTGAAAAAGAAAAAGGGAAAATACCTGTTATTGGCATTATTAAATCTGAAAACTCCCGTCAACTGGTTCGCTTCGGAAGGCAATACTGGATACAAGATTCCAGAAATGCAATTATAGCTTTGCATAATGGTAGATTTAATGCCCGCATTCAACCGCTTACAGTGAGCAGTGAGCAGTGAGCAGTTAGCAGTTAGCAGTGAGCAGTAGTTAATAAAATTCTCCTTGTCCCCTTGTCCCCTTGTCCCTATTCCCCTACTTAAGTACCAATGTATTAAGACAGACTTCGCAGTCTAACTGTTTTACTTCGCTGTTGTAAAATCGTCATCAGTATTTTAGCTTACTGCTACAAGGTATTAACCGCTATTTTGGTTGCTTTTGCTGATGATATTTCACTATTAATTATGGTATCTTTTGATGCCATGTTCTTTATAGCGGAAAACAGGGTGAGGAGTAAAAATTTAATGACGCTTGAGGGTTTAGATCAGTTTGTTTCATACTGCAAAAGGATTCAACCCCAAAGTCCAGAAGACATCAAAAGATTTTTCGAGGGTGTAATGGGATTTCCTTACGATAAGGAACTTCTGTTGCAGGCTTATTTGTATTTAAATATTAAAAAATTATTTCCGACTTGTGCGGAGCTGTTATTGTTTGAAAAGTCCCCAATTGCTGATTATACCGATTTAGGTAAGTGCGATTTTGTCTATTTAACTTTGGACAAAAAGCTGTTTTTGATTGAGACTAAATTTATTGATACAACTGCATCGGGAGCAACGGAAAGAAAAAGAAGAAATAAGCACCGAAATAAAGTTTTTGAGCAGGTGACGACTTTAAAAAATCGGTTTGGTCAATATTGGAATATTCAAGTGGAAGAATTGGAGTGTGGTGTTTTTACAACAGATCCTGAAATTGACTGGCGCGGAAATAGCATAAATGTTACTACCAAATCAGTTTCGATAAAGGATTTGGAAGAATGGAGAATATCAAGAAAAACCTTTAACCACACTTAAATTGATATTGCAAATTTATAATTTATCTATTAACGTACATTTGTACTATTAGCTATACTTGTTTCTGGTTTGGATAAAATAAATTGGTCTGCATTTAACAAAATTTGAGACAATTACTTAATTTATACAAAAAATCATTATAAAAATTGAAGTAAAATTCACGCAAACACTTTATTGAAGCTATCCTATTTTAAATGGAGTGTGGCAATTCTTAGATAATTGCTTTGGGGTGAATTATCCGCTGTGTGGTAAGAAAGCCCTTTTAACGCCCGATCGCACATTCGGAGGTAAAAGGTAACGTGCTGAAGACACTTTTGGTAATTGCCATTGGTTTTTTACCGTCTCTATTTTCTCTGTGGTTAATGCGTAGAAAACAAGCCGTAACGCGGGCGCTTCTGCGACGGGCTGCGGTTACAAGTTATCCCAGACAGCCCAGAAGCCACAATTATTATCGTAGGATAGATAATCTGTCTCAGCTTGGCTCCGGGGAAGGGGAAAACTGCACCGATGGCGAAAACCGCGCCGGAGGCGAACGCTACTATTTAGAAGGGGTGGGTTATCTTGTCGGTGATATTACCTGTGAATACAATGCTCGTTCGGGTTATATCAGATGTGCCGTTAATCCAAGTGGCCCCTGCGACGGTTGCCGTTTTTATGAAGAACGAAAGGAAATTAGTTTTAAATAAATATAGGCAACGGGGAGTAGAATAAATTACCCGTTATATTGATGCGGTATTTTTAAGTTTATTGGTTTGGATAATCTACATTTAGGAGACGTAGCAGTGCTACGTCTCTACATTAGTTATCTGTTGGGAGTTGTTATCAAGCTAGGTGTTTAAATCGTTTTGGTTGGAAAAATCTAATAAGCTGTTGTGCATTTCAATTGTATATTTGGACGGGCAGGGATGCCCCGTTCACCCGTAAGGGTGCGGCTCAGTTTGGGGGAAGAACATCTTCCCCCAACTTCTCTCCATCCCACAAGAGAATTGATCTGGTTCCTAGTTTTGTAGGGTGAGTGACGGTTACGATAATTTACCGCTTACAACGAATTAATTTGAAATTACCGTCACGCACCATTTTTTTAGAAGCAAATAATAAATCTTTTCAATTACCCTTCTATTAAGATATATTTACTACTGTGGTTAATTAGGGGTTAATTTATGTCATTCGCAGAGCAAAATTTAGACGCTTTTATCGATTTACTTAAAACTAAACCTGGTTTATTTTCTCAAGATAAAATTACAAGTTTAGAGAAGTTAATTAATAAGACTCCTGATGAGATAGAACAACTATCAAATGCTATTGCTGGTTGGTATCAAAATCATTCTAAAATTCTTGACGCTCAACTAGCAGTTTTGAATCATTCTTTGAATTCTCAGGTTAATCCTGATATTGATAAAAATACTCTCATAAATGCTATCAAAAGAAGTTTGGTTAAGGGTAGAGATAATAAGAAAAAGAATATTACAAGTTGATTGGCAGATGCTGTAAAATATCTATATTGCCAAGCTACAGGGTAATAGCAAAAGTAATATTTATAATTTTGATTGTTCGCTTTTTGATACAAGTTATTGATTTTATAAAAAACCGCAGAGAGCGCAGAGACGCAGAGGGAATAATAGAGTATAAAGAAAGTATTATCAGTTTAGAATAAAAGCTCAATTAAAATCATGAATTCTATAAATACTAGCTTAGCTGGCTTATACGTTGAATCTTCTGATGAGCAGCTAGTTTTCACCCTCAAGCATACTCAGGTTAGCGCAAAAATTTCCGGTAATCTTTCCCGAGTTGAAGTAATTCAAAGTTTTGCAAATCCATTTACTAAACCTCTGGAAGCAGTTTATGTTTTTCCTTTACCGGATGAAGCTGCTGTAGATGAAATGGAAATTAAAATTGGCAATATTACTATAAAAGGTAATATTAAAGAACGTTCTGAAGCTGAAGAAATTTACGCAAAGGCTAAGCAAGAAGGGCGTACTACTGGACTTTTAGAACAGGAACGAGATAATATTTTTACCCAATCTCTGGCTAATATTAAACCCGGCGAACAAATTGATGTCACTATTCGCTACACTGACATACTAAAATTTGATGCTGGAAAATACGAGTTTGTTTTCCCGATGGTTGTGGGACCTAGGTTTATTCCTGGTACAATTATTGATGAAAGTGGTGATACCAATATAGTTCCCGATGCTTCGCAAATCACACCTCCGGTAGTTCCTCAAGGATGGCGATCGCCTCACGATATTGATGTGACAGTAGAGATTGATTCTCTGTTAAATATTAGTAATATTCATTCTCCATCACACCAAATACAAATCGAATTTTTAGATAAATCTTTAGATAAATCTTTCGAGCAACCTTTAGATAATAAAATACTCGTAAAACTCGATAAAGAAGACACTATCCCCAATAAAGATTTAATTTTACGCTATCAAGTTGCTGGTGAAGAAACTCAATCAAATCTAATTACTCAAAGTGATTCTCGTGGCGGACATTTTGCTGTTTATCTCATCCCGGCTTTAGAATACCACAGCGATAATATTATTCCCAAGGATATTGTATTCTTAGTAGATACTTCCGGCTCTCAACAGGGACTACCTTTAAAACAATGTCAAGAATTGATGCGGTTGTTTATTCAAGGTTTGAATCCTGACGATACTTTTTCAATTCTAGATTTTTCTAATCAAGTAAGACAGCTTTCCGATAAACCTTTACCAAATAATCCCGCAAATCGCAGCAACGCTTTAAATTATATCAATCAATTACAGGCTGCTGGTAGTACAAGAATGCTAAATGGTATCAATGCTGCTATCAATTTTTCTACTCCTAAAGAACGCATTAGAAGTATCATTTTATTAACTGATGGTTATATTGGCAATGAAACTGAAGTTTTAGCAGCAGTACAAAAAAATTTACAGCCAAGAAATCGTCTTCATTGCTTTGCTGTCGGAAGTTCGGTAAATCGCTTTTTAATCAATAGAATTGCGGAAGTCGGAAGGGGAATATCGAAAATTATTCGTCATGATGAGTCAACTGAAGGAATTACCGAATTTTTTCAACGAATTAACAATCCGGTGTTAACAGATATTCAAATTAATTGGAATGGTGAAGGAGAATCTCCGGTAATTTATCCCCAAGCACCACCCGATTTATTCGCAGAGCAACCGTTGATATTATCGGGAAGAAAGGAAGATAGTATTGAAGGATATTTATCTATTAGCGGTACTTGTGCGGGTTGCGAACGCTATGAAAACATATTTCACGTAAAATTTGATGAAACTGTGGAGAACTCTGCTGTAGCGCAATTATGGGGACGCAACCAGATAAAATATCTAAGCAATCAAATGTTTAATTATCAAACCAAAGCTGGTGTCGAAGCAGTTACAGAAACAGCTTTAAATTATCAGTTGCTTTCACAATATACGGCTTTCGTTGCAGTTAGCGATGATGTACGAGTCAATAATGATTCAATTTCCCTACAAGCAGCGGTAGAAATCCCTGAAGCTGTTAGCTATCAAGCCACGATGGGTAGTAATTCAAGAATGTTAAGAAGTATTTCTGTAGAATATGAGCGTGGAATAACTATAGATTCTGGTAATACAGATTGGATGGAAGCAGCTCCTGCTCCTCTACTAAATCCAAGATTGCAAATAGTTAACCCTATCGGATTGGATAAAGCAGCAAAATCTGAACTTATTCAATATCTACAAAAACAAAAACTACCTGAATTTACTGGTGAAATCGTTTTTGAATTAAAGATAAAAAACCTTCGCGTCAAGCAGATAATTGTAGATGAATCCGCTTCGACTATTAAGGATGATGTCATAATTAATCAAATTAAACAGTTACTTCTAGGTTGGAAAGTTCCCCCAACTACTCCTAGAAAAGTTATTTTTACTTTACAGATTATGTAAGTATTTCAAAAATTTTTAGCCAACTATCCAAAACCTCACCCTCTTTTCTCAAACACTTTGGAAAGGGTGAGGTAATTTTTTTTTCAGGAGTAAAAATCATCAAAAATCAATTTAATCTTTTCATTTGCGAATTGCATTTTGATATTAACCATCGCCATTATCAGAAATTGACTTAATTTGCGTTGTATAAATATAGCAGTTTTCAGTTGAGTAGAATACATTTAGAACCTCACCCTCGTTCCCTCTCCAAGTTATCGGAGAGGGATGTCCGACAGGACAGGGTGAGGTAAAATTTGTATTGCACCCAAGTGAAATTCGCTATATTTTGTTAGCTAAGTCAGCACAAATAAAGTATCGCTATTTAACAAAATGTAAATTACTTTTAAACCCTTATGGCTACTCGCTACTAGCTACTCTCATATGACAAAAAAACGCCGTTGGCTATTTCTATTTACTAAAACAAACAAATATTCACTGCTAGATATTAAAGACGTACAAGTAGAGTGGGAAAAACACAAAAGTAATGTTTATCGCCTCAGCATTACTCTCACTTCCGGCAAAAAAATTCCATTGAGTACCTATTACGCTAACTATTTAAAATCTGCGAAAAAGATTGAATATAGGGCAGGTGAAATCAGAAATTTTCTGTCGTTACCAACCAACTAAATATTTTTACCCAAAATCCCTACCCAAAGGCTGATATATTTATATTGTGAGAACGATTAATTACCTCTTAAGTTCATCTTAATATTTATTAACTTTCCTTACAATAAAAGATACTTTTTATTACACCAATGGTGAAATTAAGATGCTGCTCTTTATTAAAAATTTTAGTCGTTGGAGTAAGCTTAAGTTAACAGAAATATGGAACAGTAACAGCGGCGATTGGCATTGGTTATCGGAAAAGCCGATGCCCATAGCAGGAATTAACCGCAAGTTATGGAGGGGTGCCGTACCTTCCCTAAGTTTCTACTCTTTGCTCTCTTTATCGGCGATAATCTCAACTTTTGGATTATTAGCAAATAGTGCCGCTACTATAATTGGTGCGATGATTATTGCTCCTTTAATGGGACCGATAATCGCGATCGCCTATAGTATAGTATCGGGAAACCAACGTTTGTTGAAGCGTTCGAGTTTTACGCTATTGAAAGGTGTATTGCTCACAGTTGCGATTTCTATACTTATTACTAAATTAGTTGGTATTCTTAGATCTTGCACCATTGTCGTTAAGCCCTAATACCCGCCTTGAAATCAATTTCAAGGCTCATATACAAAGTACGTTAAAACGCACTAAACCCTTGCCTAGTCTTCTTTAGAAGACTTTGTGTATTAGCCTGAGAATTGATTCTAAGGCGGTTTTTGAAAATGGTGCAAGATGTGAGCGTCCGACTAGCGGCGATCGCCACTAGCAACAAATGAAAATAGCACATTTTTATTAAAGCCCAAATCCCTATTGCGTAAGGGTTTTAAAATGTGCAAGTTAGGAGTATTAGAACTTTTGGCTCTGAAATAATGGGACGTACTAGCCCTACACTATTAGATTTAGGGGTAGCATTAGCCGCAGGTGCAGCCGGTGGTTTCGCATTTACCAGACGCAGTATTGCTAATGCTTTACCGGGAGTAGCCATTTCTGTCGCTTTGGTACCACCTTTGAGTGTAGTGGGTATTGGTATAGGCATGAATTCAAATTCCGTTGCTGGTGGCTCCGGACTTTTGTTTATGGCCAACTTAGCTGGTATTATATTTAGTGGTTCGTTAGTATTTTTAGCTCATAATTACGGTTCTTTTGAAAAAGCCCGTCATGGTTTGGTAATATCAGTTTTATCCCTGATTATCCTTGGTTTACCGTTGGGTTTTTCCTTAGAAAATTTTTTAGTTAAGGAGCATACTCGTCGTAATGTTGAGTATTTACTTTTCCGTCAAACCGATACTTTCTCACGTTCGGATATTAAAAGAATTAAAGTAGAGCAGGATGGAGAAAGGCTGATTGTTGACATGGAAATAGCTGCTCCCTTAGATTCGTTTTCACAACAACAGGTACAGTTAGTTCAAAAAATCTTAGAAGATGATTTGGAAAAGCCCCTAACTTTAAACGTAAAAGTGATTCCCACTCAGCAATATACTGCTAATTAATGGTTAGTTGTTAGTTGTTAGTTGTTAGTGGTTAGTTGTTAGTGGTTAGTAAGTTAAGTCGGCACAAATAAAGTATCGCTATCTAACAAAATGTAAATCTTCTTAAACCCAAGCACGCTACTTGCTATTTGCTACTCCCCTTACTTAACTACGATTTTCAACACCAACCTACTTAGTTATGAGTTAATAATTATCTCCCCATCTCCCCTATCCCTTTGTCTATGAGCAATAATTTAGATTGTGCAACGAATCGCTATTAACCCAAACCAAATCCAAGATAAACAAATAACCCTCACTTCAGCACAACAGCATTATTTGTATCGGGTGTTGCGGCTACAAAAAGGCGATAAATTTATTGCCATGGATGGAATGGGTAAATGGTGGTTATCTCAGCTTGATAATACAAATGCATTAATATTACATCAATTGACAGTAGAAACAGAATTACCAGTAGACGTAACCTTAATGGTTGCCTTACCTAAAGGAAACGGTTTTGATGATATTGTCCGTTGTTGTACTGAATTGGGAGTAAATTGTATTGCACCAGTAATCGGCGATCGCACTCTACTAAAACCCAGCTCTCAGAAGTTAGAACGTTGGCATAGAATCGCCACAGAAGCCGCAGAACAATCGGAAAGAGCTAAGTTACCGCAAATATTAGAACCAATTGCTTTTAATCAAAGCGTTGTATCATTTGCGAATTGTGAAAAATATATTTGTGTTGCTCGTGGAGATTCCCCTCATTTACTCCACTGTTTACAAAATCAAGAGAATACAGAAGTAGTAATTGCTACAGGTGCAGAAGGTGGATGGACGGAAAAAGAAGTCGAATTTGCCTTAAAAAATGGTTTCAAACAAGTTTCATTAGGTAGTCGTATCCTTCGAGCAGTTACAGCTCCAATTGTAGTAATGTCCCTAATTTCTGGGGTAAGTGAAGTATAAAGGAATTGGGTAATGGGTAATTGGTAATTGGTAGTTGGTAGTTGGGAAGAAATAAAATTCTTAACTCCTAACTCAATAACAGACGTAGCAGTGCTACGTCTCTACAATTTTTAATCTAAAATCTAAAATCTAAAATCCAAAATCGAATGATGATTGATAAAGTTGCATCTGCATTTGAGAAAAAAGATTATCGCACAGCAGCCAATTTATTAAAACAGTTATTAAAAGAGTCCCCTGACAATCATGAAGTACAGCTTTATGTGGGAAAATTACATGAAGTATCGGGGAAGGATGAAAAAGCTGAAAAAGTTTATCGGCAACTATTGCGCGATAGTACTAATAGCAAAATTATTAGTCAAGCACGTCAAGGTTTGCAGCGGTTAGAGCAAGCAAAAACACAACTTCGACAAGATGCCATCGCTCAAGCTAAATCAAATCCTGAAAATCAAGAAACTGCCGTGTTAATTTTAGAGCCAATTGCCTCAGAATTAAAACAAGAAGCAGCACAACAATTAGCCAAAATTGTAGGAGTAGATGCTTATACGGCTAGATTATCGTTACCCAGTCGCGGTTGGAGGTTGTATCGCAGCGGCGCTTTAGGAGAATTAAAATTCTATGGAGAGCAACTATTAAATTCTGGTATTCCTTGTTTTTGGACAACTTTAGCCCTTGTTAGCAAAATAGAAGTTTTTCAAGTTCAATATTTCAAAGATTTTCCCACTAAAGTTACCGCCGTATGCGAAAATCAAGATAAGCAACTTGGTTCTTTAGAATTCAAATGGTCGGAAGTAACAGCCCAAGTTCAAGGATTATTGCCGATTTTTGAAGAAGTTGTAGATATAAATCCACAGGGAAAATTGCAGCGCAAAACCCAAACTCAAGATTATTTCCATTTTTGCGATTTACATATACCCAGTAGAAACTGTATTTTAAGAATTTACGATAACGGTTATAAGTTCAATAAGGGAGTCGCAATATCTCCTCAAACCAATCAAAACACTATCAGAATCAATTGGAATAATTTACTAAACTATCTCAAAGCTAAATTACCACAGGTAAAAACTTGGTCTGATTTTACCACCTTCGCAGAAACAATGCTCGATCAAACCGAAGTTTTACATCAAATTGCATCTCATATGCATATACTTCGCAAAGAAGAAACTGGCTGGGATAAAGCTTTTCAATTGTATAGTTGTTTGATTTTTGTGAAGCGGTAATGGGTAATGGGGATTGGGCATTGGGAATTGGGCAATTGGAATTTGGATATTGGTAATTGGTATTTGGAAATTGGTAATAGGAAATTGGGAGCAAGATGCTCCCACTACATGAATAAGCTTTTAAAAACAACTTCAAATTTCCACGAATATTAAATCATCAGTCGTTCGGTAATGCCGTACAATCGAATAACAAATTAGCTATCGATTTTTTTTATTGTAGGGTGTGTTATAGCGCGACAGTTAAATCGAATAATAGATAGATAGGTGTGTTTCGCGCTTAACGCACCATCTTTTATTTAAATCAGTTTTCTCTAATATTATCTATATAGCGAATTTATTGTCGAAGTGAAGCAAAGAGAAATTATATCGATTCAAGAATATTTTAATCCTTTAATAGTTCCTGATGTCTCTAGCTAAGTCAATTTTAACAATAGAATAGGTTTCATCTCTATTTTTTTCCAGAGTATAACAGGTGGTTGGGGTCAAGCCAAACGATATAAAAAACTTCCTCAATAAAAAATCCATGTACCCTACCATATTTATTAGAAGATATAGAAAATTGATAAGGAGTATCTACCTTTTGCATCTTCGTTAGGAATACCAAAACATGATTCGGTAGTATCCAACCAGTCAATCGGGTGACACCGTAACGCTTTGCTACGATTACTCAAAAGTTCTTGAAAGCTATAGTTACTAACATCTCTCAATCTTTCAAGAAATACGGTTATTTTCTTGATTTACCGAATTATTTGCTTTAACTTAAAGTTGTATTTGTAGGTTGGGTTAGATGCTCTCGATTATTGTAATGCCCAAAGTAAGGAATTAGAAATTGCATCGTAACCCAACATTATTTGTGGTTGTCTTCTATTGCTGTGTTGGGTTACGACACGATTAAAATTTTTCGTTTCAAATCAAATTTGTTCGCGTGTCTAACCCAACCTACGTTCTATCAACTATCAACTAACAACTAACAACTATCAACTATCAAATAATAAAAGATAGTAGGTTGGGTTAGGTGCTTTGATAATTGTGATTTTGAAGTAAGGAATTTGAAATTGCACCGTAACCCAACATTATCGTGGTTGTTTTCTATCCGCAGTGTTGGGTTACGACACAATTATAAGTTTTCGTTTTTTTTCAAATTTCCCTTCCCTGTCTAACCCAACCTACTACTAAAGACTATAGAATTTAGATAGTAGGTTGGGTTAGGTGCTTTGATAATTGTGATTTTGAAGTAAGGAATTT
>ERZ1740052.451-NODE-451-length-14257-cov-6.827630_pt1 | contig 14257 bp, 14 predicted proteins | sample MGYA00581750_ERZ1740052 | MGnify/ENA primary metagenome ERZ1740052 (study PRJEB43018, sample SAMN04849743) | marine metagenome | isolation source: floating plastic debris | place: Pacific Ocean | collected 2008-08-30 | study: EMG produced TPA metagenomics assembly... | reverse complement strand
AAATCAGAGGAAAAATCTTTCTCTAAAACCCAAGAGTCTCCATAAATTGACATAAACTTTATCTTCATTTTTACATCCATCAATTGTTTATGTACAAAAACCATTAAATCTTCATTTTTAGACCAATCTATTATATTAATGTTTTCATTAGAACTTATAACAAAGCCTTTATATATTCCAGAATCACTATGACTACGGGCAATAGAATCAGGCACTTTAATAAGATTATAAAACTCCCACCAAGTATTAAATTCTTTGCCTTTATAAGAAAGATTAACATCCTCAATAATTCCAGGACCAACTCCTTTATTTGCGATACTCAATCTAAGCAAATTCATCCCGCCATATTTAAAACCTCGACTCATAGATACTGATAATCTTGGCCATGAACTATTTTTAGCTTGATTAATGAAAACCTGTGTCTGTTTACCCATTAATCTTATTTGCATCATAAGGAAGATAACCGTAACTAGACTTGTTAAAATAGCAATAGTATTTATATTGAATTTTTCATGAAATATTCTTTTAAAGACCTGCATAAGTATTTTTTTTTAAATCATAGCTTGACATAACTACTACACTAACTGAACCTAAGAATATATGTTTTTATTAAAATTTAAGAACACGCTAATATGCTTACTACTCAAAACAATTAACTAATATCATTTGAAGAAACGCAACAATTACAAGTAACTATTGTAACATATAAAAAAGCTTAAAATCGGGATAAAACTTAAAAAGAAAAGGAACAGTCAACGACAATAAAACATATAAAAAATTGATGACTGTTCCAATAATCCTAAATAAATAAACGTAGTGAGAAGGATTGAAACCAAACTATATGAACAATTAAACCATGAGTTACTCTACTAAATAGCTATCATATTTATTATAAAGCTTTTTAAATTTTGCTTCATCAAATTTATCGCTAGCTAATAAATTGCTCAACCCCCTAAAAAATCCCTCCCTCTTCATCGCAGGATTAAAAACGATAAGTATTTTACAATGAGAATCAGAATCATTTCTAAAACCATGTACAGAAAACTTTGGAATAAAGACCAAATCACCTTCAGAAAGCACCATTTCTTTTTCTCCCATAGTAACAGTTGGACTTCCTTTTAACACAATAAAAGTTTCATCCATAAATCTATGATAATGTGGTTTAGCACCAACTGAAGAAGGTTTTAAGTTTACTTCATAGGCTCCTAACTGATCATTTGTATCTTCACTTTTAACTTTTAAAATAACCGAATTACCATTAGCTTGAAGCTTTTCCCCATCACCGTTCTTTAAAACCAAACTGTTATTGACTAGAACATCCTCGAAAAAAATCTCTTCGCTCTTCATAGTAAGACCTTATCAAACTTACTCTTTATATCCTTTTTTACTTTTACTATTCTTTCATCTACATCTTGATACACTGTACCTGAAATTGAAAACTCTTGAACATTTGTAATCCCAATATAATTAAGCACTCCAGACAAATATTTTTCAACTCCATCAACATCTTCTTTTCCTCCCCTAGACACAATAACGCTAGCTTTTTTTCCATTTAACAAACCGCTACGTTCGCCAGTTTCCATATCATATTCAAAAGTCCTATTAATTCTAACTATTTGATCGATGTAAGCCTTTAAGTTACTTGGTACTGAATAATTAAATACTGGAGAACTAATTAAAATTTCGTCTGCAGCTTTTAATTCATCTATTAAGGCATCAGAAACCCCTAAACAACCATCTGCATTTACATTTGTATAAAATGCTGTATAAGTTTTTGAAGTTAAAGGCAAAACAACTTCAACGTCAAGATCTCTATAAAGGATTTTACCATTTGGATTTTCCGTTTGCCAACATTTAACAAAATAATCAGACATCATTCTACTAAATGATTTATCAGATTTAAAACTTGAATCTATTCTTAATAATGTTTTCATTTACGCTTGTTTCTTAAATAACAATTTGTAACATTAAAAAGTGACAAGAATTTAAATATTTTTTAATTTATCAGGATCTACAACAGAATATATAGAGCTTATAAGCCCCTTTTCATTAAAACTAAACATTAAACAACTACTCGTTGTTTCTGGAGTTTTATATATAATTGAAACCTGATGATTCATTATATGAACAGTATAAGTTTTTCCTTTTAGGAAATTCACATAAATTAAAACTAAAAGCTCAGATATATTCGATTTTCCTTTTGTGTTTGTTGCAACAACTTGAACAGAATCTCCTCCATCAGCAGAAAAAGAAATGTTTTCAGAAAAAAGAGATTCAAGTTTATTTACATCAGAAGAATTTAAAGCATCTAAAAAAGGAGAAATATCTTCACGATTCATTTGCTTTCCAACAGAAATTCCATTCCCTAGCTTTAATTTAGCACGTCCTAAAAGTTTTCTACTATTTGCATCTGTTATATCTAATACTTCAGCAATTTCACCATGTTTATAATCAAACCCTTCTTTTAATATAAAAACGGCCCTTTCTTTAGGATTTAATTTTTCAAATAAAACCATTAATGCATAGTCTGCCACCAATTCTCTTTCTAATTTTGAATCTGTTGAGCCAGTTTGGACAGGCTCAGGCAACCATACACCATACGTAGAAAACTTTTTCATCCGTTTTTTAAAATTTATGGAAGAATTGATAACCATCCGAATTAAATATGCTTCTTCATTATCAATTCCAGACTTTTCAACTTTCATAAATTTCTCAAGTACATCTTGCACTATATCATTTGCATCATCATAAACACCTATGATGTTATAAGCATAAACTCTAAGTTTTCTATAAAATGATTCTGTCATAAATAAATATATCAATAAGATTTGACAAATCACAAAACAAAATCGTGACAAAAAAATCAAAAAAAAAGATATCGTTATAAAGAATTTCAACTCAATAAAAGTTGTTGTCACATAATTAAACTTTGAATTGTCATACTATCATAATCTTAAAAACAAAAAAGAATGATGTTAGATGAGAACATAAAAAAAGATAGCGAACAAAAAATAGATGATATTAAATATGCATTAAATACATTCATTAATGCCGCAGATAATAGTGATGCAGAGTTACTAGAAACAGTTATTCATGAAAATTATATAAACACACAATATGGTTTTTTCGGAGAACCAGGAGTTTACAACATAGGTAAAACTAAGTATTTAAGTTACATAAAAGACAAAACTTTTGGGGGACTTCCAAGATCAATTAATATTATCGATTCAAAAATATTTGATAATACAGCAATGGTGGAAGTAGTCCTAGAAAGTAAGGCACTTATTTTTCACTCATACATTCATCTCATTTTAGATCATAACAAATGGCAAGTAATAGGAAATTACCCAAATGTTGTAACTAAACTTTAAAGATGAACTGTAAAACACAAATAGCTTTTCTTTTATTTTCCTTATTACTGTTTAGTATTAATGCTCAAACACCTCAAAAAGAAAATTCACAAACTCCTGTACCTGTTGAAATACTGTTTGGGTCTAGATCTTTTTATTATCAACATGTAATTTCTAAAGATTTAAACGATAGTGGATTGAACTTTTTTAACGTAAGTAGTTTTGATGCAAACTTAAGCGACAATCAAGACAACCATTATTTTATTACAGGTTTTCTTTCTCAAAAAGTTTGGAAAGGACTTAGTGTAGGTTTTGGAGGAGAAATACAAGGTCCAGGTTCATTTTTAACAGCAGGTTTACAATATTCATACTTCAAGAAAAATTTATCGATTGTTGCATTTCCTTCCGTTAATCTTAATGGAATAATGGAACTATCAAACTTTGCTTTAATAGAATATAAACCAAAAATTAACGATAAAACAAGCGCATATTTCAGGGCTCAGTTTTTAGCTACTACGAATTTCAGTGAAATTTTTAGAAGCTATCAACAATTGAGAATTGGATTACAATTAAAAAACTATCAATTCGGATTAGCAGCCAATTTTGATCAGTTTAACGTTCCTAATATTTACAAAAACAATTTTGGAGTTTTTATTAGAACTCTACTTTTTTAAGCATATAACATGAACAAATTTATATTAATACTATTTATAACATTCTGTACCATAAGTCAAAGTTATTCTCAAAAAGAAAACAACACTCCAAATATAAATGGAACAAATATGATTTATGAGTATGACAATGGAGGAAAAGTTAAAGGAGAATTTAAGGATGATTCTTATTATTTCGAATGGACAGATGGACCATACAAAGGAATTAAAGGAAAAGTTAATTATAAAATAATTAAAGTATCACGCAAAAGATTCGTTATAAGCTTTTTAGTTAAAGAACACGCATCGCTAGTTACACTTTATATCGATTTCAAAAAGAAAAAACTATACGGATCTGCATTTATTGAAAAAAAAGAAAAATACTTTCAATCACTAGAAGAGGCTAAAATTACTGATCTAAACTTTAAAGAGCATAAAAAGTAAAGTAATGCCAAAAACAATTAAAGAAGAATCAATTCCTAGTAAAGAAATTGAGACCATAATAATTATTGCTCTATTAATGTCAAATATTGCATTAGGAATTGATTCTTTAATACCTGCACTCTCTAGCATTGGACAATCATTTACAGAAAGTACAACCTCACAATTAGGATGGATTATAACATCCATTTTTATTGGGTTAGGAATAGGTGAAATTATCTTCGGACCTCTTTCTGATTATATAGGAAGAAAGAAAAGTATTCTCATTGGTGCAATAATATTTATGATAGGTTTAATTATAAGTTTACTATCAGATTCACTAAATATTATGCTTATAGGAAGAGTAATTCAAGGAATAGGTGTGTCTTCATTTAGAACCGTTAGTGTATCTATAGTAACTGATTTATTCAAAGGCACTAAAATGAACAAAGTGATGTCTAGTGTAATGAGTGTATTTCTTCTAATTCCGATGATTGCTCCAGGAATTGGTCAATTATTAAACAATGTTTTTAATTGGAGAGCAATTATACTATTTCAAATCCTCTTTTTCTTAGTTACAATATTATGGTTCTATACTCGACAAAAAGAAACTTTAGTTGCTTCGAAAATAATTCGTCCTTCAATAAAAAACATAAAGAATAATCTTAACGAATTCACAAACAGTAAACCAACAATATTATACACAATAATACTTGGTTGTATTGAAGCAGTATTTATTCTTTACCTAAGTTCATATTCAGATATTTTTAAAACACAATACGACTTAAAAGAGAATTTTTTATTTGTCTTTTTAACTCTATCTATTGTGCTTGTAATATCAACATTATCTAATAGGCTACTTTTAAACAAATACAAACCAAAACTGATTATCTATAGAAGTCTTCAACTGATCTTAACGATTTCTGTTACTTACTTCGGAATTTACTTATTACTAGACGAGATATCATTAACCATATACATCATTTTAAATGTATTTCAATTTCTCTTTATCGGTTTAATATTTGGAAATGCAACCTCAATTGCTATGAATCCAATAGCTCACATTGCAGGTTTAGGATCGTCTATTCACAATTTCATTGTAATGATTTTAGGAACCTTACTATCAATAGGATATTCATTTATGAGTAATTCTCCAAATACAAATCTCTTTCTAGGTTTTCTAATTTCCAGCATAATATCAATACTCAGTTTAACCATATATGATTCAAGAAATGAAAAAAAAATCTAATAAATCACTATTAATTTATCATAAAAACAAAGTCACTCTTTTAGTCTTAATCAGCTTATTTCTTTCTGGTTGCGGCGCACAAAGAATTCTTAAAACATCTACTAAAGATTCAATATCATACTTTGCTCCTGGGGTTGTTAATACTGAAAACCTTGAAGTTAACACTGTTTTTAATAATGATTTTACAGAAATGTTTTTCACAAGAAGAATTGCTAAATCCTTCATTATTCACCATTCTGAATATAAAAACGGAAAATGGCAGAAACCTCAACCCATTTTTATGTTTAAAGATAAAAGTAGAAAATCAGTAGCTATAGATCCAACCATAACAAAAGATGGTAAAAAAATGTATTTCTTAGGAATTAACCCTAATGATTACGCTAAAAAATCTCCGCCAGACATTTATGTAAGTAACAACATAAATGGTAAATGGCAAACTGCAAAAAAATTACCAGCTCACGTTTCTACCGAAAAATATGCAGAATCTTATCCAATTGTTGTAAATGATGGAAGTTTATATTTTTCTTCTAATCGTCCAGGTGGATTTGGTAAAAGAGACTTATATAGAGCTCAATACCTAGGAGATGATAAATTTTCAGAACCAGTAAATGTTGGTGCACCAATAAACGACAGAAACTCATCTAGAAGCACATATATTACACCTGATGAAAAATATTTAATAGCTACGAAATCGAATGGCGAGAAAGGTTTTTCTATTTCCAAAAAAGAAAATGATAAATGGCAACCTCTTAAAGATTTATCAATAAACAAAAAAATCAATCAAAGATGGGATTATTTCTGTCCTTATATAACTCCAAATGGTAAATACTTTTTCTTCACAAGGAAAATTGGTTATACAAGAAAACACAAATGGGATAGTGTTAAAAACAGTGAGGTTCAATTTATAAAATTAGACAAATATTTCTTTAACTAATAAAACGCTCCTATATGCTTGCAGAAATCTATTTGAAAAGAATAAACTATTCAGGAAATATTGAACCAACAATTGAAACATTAAATAAAATACACACACAACATTTATTAAACGTACCCTTTGAAAATATTGACATTCATATAAAAAAACCACTAAACTTATCAAAAAATAGACTTTACGATAAAATTGTACTTAATAATAGAGGAGGAATTTGTTATGAATTAAACGGACTTTTCTTTCATCTTTTAAAATTCTTAAAATTTAATACTCGAATTATTTCAGGTAGAGTTTTTGATGAAATAAACGGCTACGGTCCAAATTATGATCATTTAGCTCTAATTGTTACAATTGAAGAATCTGAATATTTAGTGGATGTAGGCTTTGGCGAATTCTCCTTAACCCCTATCAAAATAGAACCTTCAGAAAAAGACTTCAACCACACTTTTAGTATTGACAAATACGAAGGTTATTATCGAGTTTTAAAAAAAACAAAATGGAGTATAAAACCTCTTTACATTTTCAAAAGAGAAAGACAAAAGATTTCAGACTTCTTCGAAATGTCTTTATTCCACCAAACCAGTTCTGAATCAAAATTCACAAAAAAACTACTGATTACAATTAAAACTTTAGAAGGTAGAAATACAATCACAAATAAGACATACATATCAAAATCGAACGGAAATGTTATTAAAGAAGAAATAAAAACCCTTACATCTTTTCTTGAAAAACTGTCCGATACATTCAACATTCCAAATATAAGCCTAAGCTAAAAATAGATAAATGTAATATTATGAAAACAAGACTACTAATTATTAAAAAAATCAAAATCCTTTTAATATTCTTAATTACTACTTACAGCACCATTTACGCTCAAAACCCAATACTTAATTTTACAGATATAACGAATGGTCCTGGAACTGGTTTAAACGATGGTAAAGGAGAAGGAGCAATTGTAACAATATGGGGACAAAACCTTGGTTCATCGCAAGAAAATTCGACTATTTCATTTAAAGATTCTCAAGGAGTTACTCATAACATGTCATATATATATTATTGGAAAAATGCAGATGGAAAACTACCTAGTGGGCCTTCAAATCTTTACGATCCATTAATGATGCAAGAAATAGCTGTTTCTATACCTAATGCTGCATCTGGTAAAGGAGAAATATTTTTAACTATTAATGGTATAAACTCAAATAGCCTACCATTTACAATACGAGATGGAATTATATATCATGTAAAACCAACTGGAGATAACTTTACAGGAGATGGAAGCTTTTCTAATCCATGGAAAACAATTAGCCCAGATACTAGAGGAGCACTTAGAAGAGCCAAAGGAGGAGAATTAATTTACGCACACAATGGCGTTGAAGACGTAAGTAATATTACAACTGGCCAAAGTGGTAGAGGTATAATTGTTAGCGGAATTAATAGTTCTGTAGACAATCAAACTGCTTTAATAGCTTACCCTAATAGTAGAGTTTTAACACAAGCAAGAAATCGAGGAATCAATTTTTATTTATCATCGGGTTTTGTCGTATCTAAATACACAGCAAAGGCTGGTAATTTTCCAATTCCTGAACCTGGAGACAATCAACCTCTTGGTGGATCTGGAGACGTTTGCTACGGTATCGAAACAAATAAAGATGGAAGAATCGTTGGTAACTATATAACGGGAATGGAAAACACTTGTCAAGATGGTGGTGCTGGAGCAATTGTTGGAGGTCGAATTAATATTTCTAACTGTAAAATATTTGGAAATCAAATTGAAGAATGGGGTTGTGATTTAACATCGAAATTCGAACACACAACTTATTTCACCGTAAGGGAAGATGGGTTAAAAGTTGATCCTTATGAATTCGGATGGAATTACCTTTTAAATAATAAAGCTAAATATGGAATTCATCAATATGATGAAAGTTTTTCAGGTAATTGTGGAGGTTTTAATGGTACTGTAAAAATTCACAATAATGTTGTTGTAAATCAAAGAGGTGGTGGTTTAAGTATTGGATCATCTGAATCTGCATCTGGTGGTGGAGATGGAGTTTGCTGGGATAATGATTGGGAAGTATTTAACAACATTTTTATTAATACTGGACTTGGGCCTGTAGACTTTCCTGCTGAAGGATTGAATGTAAGCGCTGCTGCACTTGACATTAATGATTCTGCAATGGGTGGAAATATTAATATTCATCACAATTTAATCTATGGATTCGGTGCTGGAGATCCAAATTTTCCAGATCAAGGATCTCATTCTGCTGTAGAAACGACATTTGGTGATAGAGAAAATTTAAAAATAATATTGACTGATAATGTTTTCTATGATTTATATGATATCAGCAAGACTTATTTTGATACAGGAAGAGAAAAAGATGACCAGGAATATGTTATTAATAACAATGTATTTTATTCTTCTTCTAATAGTGGTATAACACCTCCTGCATTTTCAAATAATTCAATAATACAGAAGCCTGAAATCTCTTCAGAAGACAATCTAACATTTAAAGTTAATGAAGGATCTCCATTAATCGATAGCTCTATAATCCAACAAGTTAACTTTGATATTTATGGAAACGCTAGAGATAACACTCCAGACTTAGGACCTATCGAGTTTAAAAACTCAACTCTGAGTATAGACAACAATGATTTCGTTTATAAAATCTCTCTTTATCCAAACCCTACAATAAACGATGAAATATTCATTGATATTCTTGAGAATCAAAAAACACAAAAGATAGAATTATACAATGTTTTAGGTAAAAAAATTGACTTAAACCCAAAACAAATTCAGTCAACAAACTCAGGTATTCATATAACAGATCTTCCTCGAGGAATCAATTTTATCAAAATATTTTTTGAAAATAATAATGTTCCATTTGTCTCAAAAATTATAGTTCGCTAAATCCTTAAAATTTTATTTCCATGAAAAGAATAATAATACTGCTTTTAATATTTATAAACCTAGGTTGTAAAAAAGAAGATACTAAAAGTATTAAATCACAATCTTGGAATTTATTATATAAGATTGATCAAAATGGTCGAGCAATACAGGGATCAAAAAAAGAACTTGTTAAGCTTGTTAAAAATGGAGTTCCAATTAGAATTGGATGGAAAACAACAAGTAAAAAGGACACAACTAGATCAGTAGAACATGTTATAGATGCTAATCTTATAACCATATTAAATGAACAAGAAATATTTGTGCAGCTTAACTCTTTTTATGCACAAAAACCAAGTCTAAAAAAAGACAGTTTAAAAATTGATTTAATGCCTATTGAATCTACTTGGTGTTTAAGTACAAAGGGACTTATTTCTAGCATCAATATAAATTCTGAAAATAAAGAAATATCAAAATTTAAATCATCTCAATTTAAAACAGAAATAAGCTGGTATTGCAAAACAAACTTCTAATTATAAAACCTGAATTATAGACAAAATATAATCAAACATTTGGCAATCTGATATTTCAAACATTCAATTCCTTAACAAGATAAAAAGGAACTAAAATCTATTTTTCTATAAACACCCAATATTATGAATAAAATACTTATTACATTTTCACTATTACTAATTTACTCTACTAGTTTCTCACAAATAGACTTACCAAATACACTTTCTAATGAAGATAAAATTTATGGATTATCGAAATTCTGGCAAGAAGTTAATTATAACTTTATTTACTTAAATAAAATTGATAGAGAAAAATGGAATAATGACTATAAGCTATTAATTAAAGAAGTTCAAAAAACTGAAAATGATTATGAGTATTATCGCGTATTAAAAAAGTTTTGTGCAACTTTAAAAGATGGTCATACCAGTATTTATTTACCCAAATCTATAAGAAAGTTAATATACTCTAAAGCCTTCGGTGATTACTACATCAGCTTAACCAACATTGAAGGAAAAGCAATAATTACAGGTATTAATGAAAATAAAAAAAGTGAAATACCTATAGGAACAGAGATAACAAAAGTAAATGGTTTGCCAACTATCGAATATGCTAATAAATATGTAAAACCTTACATTGCTTCATCTACAGAATACATTCTTGAAAACAAAATGATCTCTAGATTATTGAATTCTCCTAAAGGAACCCAATATAATTTAGAACTTAAAAAACCTAATGGCTCTATAATAAATTTAAAATTAACTCACGATGATGAAAATGATAAGAAAATTTATCCTCCTTATAAACAGAAAGAATTACTGCAGTTCGAATGGAAAGAAAACAAAATAGCCTATTTGGCTCTTAATGGTTTTTCTGACCCTAAAATTGTATCAATGTTCCTTGAAAAGTTACCTGAAATTAAAAAAGCAAAAAAATTAATTATTGATTTACGTTTTAATGGTGGAGGTAACTCATCAATTGGAAGGCAAATTTTGCAATACTTTACATCAGACGACGAACTTCTTAAATCCGCTTCAAGAAGTCGATTACATATTCCTTACTATAAAGCATGGGGAAGATATACAAAACCAAAAGACACTATAAATGTATCTGAAAAACGTAAGCAAAGAAATAAGCAAATATTACTATCATTTAACGATAACTATTATTACGAATTTCCTTACAACCCTTTCAAAATAACAATATCAAAAAAAGATAGAATCGTAATCCCAACTGTTATTCTAGTTGGCAACAATACAGCATCTGCAGCTGAAGATTTTCTTATCTCAGCAGATAACCAAAAACATATGACAAAAATTGGACAAGCTTCTTATGGTAGTACTGGACAACCAATAATTTTTGATTTACCCGGTGGAGGAGTAGCAAGAGTTTGTACAAAACAAGATACTTATCCTGATGGTAAAGAATTTGTAGGTGTAGGAATTCAACCAGATATTAATACGTTAGTTACTTTAAATGACTTCAAAAAAAATACTGATTCTACTTTAGAAATAGCTATAAAATACTTAAATATTCAGAAGTAATATTATTACTAAAAAAAGAATAGTACATTAAAGCTATAGAAAATCAAGTTTTTAAAGCTTCACTTTTTGTGAAGCTTTTTTGTTTTTTATCAATATTGATTTAAAACTCTCATCATTTCTTCTGCAGTGATTCTACCAATTAATTTTATTTGATCTCGTGGAGTTTCGTCACCAATTTCATAAGTAATTCCAACTGCATTGTGTCCATACAAAAACCAACCTTTAGATACTGGTTTTTTACTATTCCCAGGTTTTTCATTCACTTTATAATTCGGAATTTCTTTTTCTAAAGCTTTAAACCAATCTTTTATAAAATTCGGAAATGAAGTACCTTCTCTTATCTTGTTTGTATAAAACACATCTTCATAAGTAGAATGAAAATCTAAACCTAAAACAATTTTACCTTTATACTTCTTACTTTCCTTACTAATATATTTTACTATTTGTTTAATTTCAGGTTGTCGATATTGAGACCAATCTCTGTTTGTATCCACTCCATTAGCATTATGCCTCCAATGCCCCAAATCTACTCCATCCGGATTCACAATAGGAAAAGTGAGTATTCTATATTTAGAAAAAAAAACTTCAGATAATTTGTTTTCTTTTAAAACTGTTTTCAAGAATTCTTGATAAGCAAAAAAACCTGTTACTTCAGGAGGGTGCTGACGAGTTAATAAAACAACAATTGGTTTATGTTCTTTAGATTCTTTATAGATATCTAAAACAGGAATATTTCTACCCAACTTAGTTTCACCAACACTTTTTAAGTGCACATAAGATTTTAAACGAACTAAATTACCATACCAATTTTCAGTATCCTTAACTGTTACCACTTCTTGTGCAGAAACCCAAGTTGTATCTTTAGACAAATTCAACTTCACCATAAACAAAGAGTCTTTCTTATAAATTAAACTTGAATCTATAGATTTCCAATGTTCTGTATTTGCTTTTATTTTAGGAATGTATCGGTGCTTGTATCCTTGAGGATATTTAAATTTTAAATATATTTCTTCTGACTGATCACTCCATAACTTAAAAGAGTAATATGCGCTATTATTAATTGGAGTATTTTCTGGCTGAATAAAAGCTGTATAAACGGAATCATTTTCTTGCAAGAAATCAGATAATCTAGCTCCATTAAATTTATTTGAAGCATACACACCTTTCTCTGTTGAAAACACCTTTTTGTTTTGATAAATTATCTTTTTTGAAGTCGTATCAACAATGTTTTCAAAAGGTACTTTTTGGACAGAGACACACCCGAATAATAAAAAAAAAGAAAAAATTGAATGACTTAATCGAAACTTCACTAAAAACATAGATTACATATTTTATAATTAAAAATAAATCTTTTTAATATAGATTTTTTACCCGATCTTTTTTATAAGTTCAGACACCTTATTAACTCCTACTTTCTTGTAAATGTTTTTCACATGTGTATGAACAGTATGCAAAGAAATCGAAAGCTGATTTGCTATTTCTTTTCTAGATAATCCTTCAATTAATAAATCAACAATTGTACTTTCAGTTTTTGTTAACTTTTCTTTTTTATACGTTATTTTTTCTTCAAACAAAGTAATCTGTTTCTCCCCTTCATTTAAACGTACCACACCTTTAACCCCATTAACATCTTGACTAGTTTCATAACATAACCCTGTTGAAAGAATTGGTTGTTCATTATCATCAAACTTAGTATAAGAACTAAATTCAACCATTTGAATAGTTTTACCAGAACTTTTATGCTTCATTTTATAATAGATCTCAAAAACTATTTTACTTCTTTCTTTAAAACTTAAATGTTTCGAAAAATCATTCATTTTTGGAAATAAAGTAGTTGTTAATAATTTAAAATCTTCGTCAACCATAATAAGCGGTAGAATATGCATTCCTTTTTCATAAAACTCCGCAGATGTATACCCTGTAAAACTAAAACAAGCATCATTTACATATTCATATTTCATTGTGTTTAAATTCAACACATAAAAAATAGAATTTGCATTTATTCCAATATTTCCTAAAACTTTAAACTGCTCTAAAAAAGATTGTAATTCATCTGTTTTAATGCTTGTATCATTATGCAGTTCTTGTATATGCTTATTTAAAACCCCCTTTCCCATCTTAATATATAAGTATTAACAAATTTAAAAATGTTGAATGATTTTCAATAACATTCCTGTAGATTTTTGAAAATCAATATTTTTTTAACCATTTAACTATATAATCACTCCTAAAAACAGCTAATCCTTGAAACAAAAAAATGTTAAATTTTGAACAAAAAATATCTATTTTAAAAAAAATTGTAACTTTAGAGTCATCAATCAATAAAATTTAAAATAGGTATTTCTTTATTGAAGTACTGTTGCCTCCTATGAAAAATGCATTATCATTGATAGTACAAAAGTTACTATCATACAACGGAATTGTATATGACAAGAAAGAATTAGTTTTTCAAATTCAAAGCCATCCTTCTTACCCTAGCTTACATGCTATAACAGGTGTTCTAGACCATTTTAATATTGAAAATATTGCTGCTGAAGTTCCAACAGATACTCAGACTTTACAACAATTACCAGACAGTTTCATTGCTCAAATTTCTACAGATAAAGGAAACGACTTAGTTACTGTAAAGAAAGACAATAAAAAATCTGGTTATTCATTAATTAGTGGAGAAGATAACAAAGAAAAGAAATTAACTGAAGGTGAATTTTTAACTCAATTTACT
>ERZ1740052.450-NODE-450-length-14286-cov-5.950390_pt1 | contig 14286 bp, 8 predicted proteins | sample MGYA00581750_ERZ1740052 | MGnify/ENA primary metagenome ERZ1740052 (study PRJEB43018, sample SAMN04849743) | marine metagenome | isolation source: floating plastic debris | place: Pacific Ocean | collected 2008-08-30 | study: EMG produced TPA metagenomics assembly... | reverse complement strand
ATAGAACAGTCTTCTAAAAACAATATTACCTTTGAAAAATACGCCAATACCCCAATCTCATACGGAAGTCTAATTGACGGATCAGTTAAACCCAGATTGTCGTCGTTTTTTTAACATCAGCCTCAAAAACATCAAACCCTTAATTTTTATTTGAAAAATATAAACTTAGCCACATTAATAAAACCCTTAAAACAAGCACTTTCAGTCAACTTAACCAATTAAGCAGTTTTAACTCGCCTCAAAAAAATTCAAAAATACAGTAATTTACACTATGCGAAAAGACTCATATTAAGTTAACTTTTCTATCAGTAAATCAACTTAATGAAATTTACTGACATCTAAGACAACATACGTACATCTACTGATGTGGTTTTTACCCTATTCAGAGATTCTAATGTTGTTCCCTGGTTATTCAATAGTTTGCTATGCAATCTAGTTATCGTATGTCCCTACATTGCTAGGGAAGATTTCTAGTGGCATCGCTCTCAGGATTTTTAGATGCGCTGAGTTGTTCTTTTCTCAATCCAGAAAAGTCGTTATCTAGCCTTTAATTCTTGCAGCATCGATTGCAATAAAAAATCATGGTGGAAAATTTTACCCATTTACTAGCTCACCAACAGTTTGAGGTGCACGCTGCCCAGACTCCAGATGCTATTGCGATTGTTGACCAGGGGCGTCAATTTACTTATCAACAGCTAAACGCCAGAGCAAATCAGCTAGCCCGCCACCTCACAAAACATCAGGTCGGGCCAGACACACTAATTGGTGTTTGTTTACACCGTTCCCCTAGTCTCATTATTGCCCTACTGGCCATCCTCAAAGCTGGTGGGGCCTACATCCCGCTAGATCCTGAGTATCCGGTTGAGCGGCTAGCCATGATGAGAGAAGATTCCCAACTAGCTTTGCTGCTGACAACTCGACATAACCTCTCAGATTGGATGACTGGCAGTAGGGCCATCGAGCTAGATACTCAATGGGATGACATTGCAAAAGAATCAACCCAAAACCTAGACACTCCAATCCAGCCCAATCATTTGGCCTATATCATCTATACGTCTGGATCTACAGGCAAACCCAAAGGTGTCATGATCGAGCATGGCTCACTGGCAGCTTACGTAGAGACAGCCGCCGTGGAATATGCCATCACCCCAGACGATCGAGTCCTCCAGTTTGCCTCAGTCAGTTTTGATACCTCCGCTGAAGAAATCTACCCTTGCCTTGCTAGGGGAGCAACACTGGTCCTCAGAACAAATGAGATGATTGGCTCTGCTCAGTCCTTTTTAGACCAGTCTCAGGCTTGGGGCATCACAGTCTGGAACCTGCCGACAGCTTTTTGGCATTTTCTAGCCACCGAGTTCACCCGCTTAACTATATCCCCTCCTCCCAGCCTCCGCTTGGTCATCATCGGGGGAGAAAAAGCCCTAACAACACGGCTAGAACTCTGGCAACAGCAAGTAAGCAACTCGGTTCGCCTAATCAATACCTATGGACCGACCGAAACAACAATTGTCGCCACCATGTGCGATTTGGCAGGTCCCCATGCCGTTACAGCTGCAAAAGAATTACCCATCGGCCAAGCTATTCCCCAAAGTCAGCTTTATGTACTAGATGAGCAGCTAAAAAGAGTCCGCCCCGGCACGGCTGGTAATCTTTATATCGGTGGCACAGGTGTCGCCCGTGGCTATCTCAATCGCCCCCAACTCACCGCAGAACGGTTTGTAATCAACCCATTTAGCCAGACAGCAGTCAACGCATTACCCGAGCGGATTTATCAAACAGGAGATCGCGTTCGAGATCGTGGCGATGGCCTATTGGAGTTTTTAGGTCGTACCGATCATCAAGTTAAAATTCGTGGTTTTCGGGTCGAGCTGTTTGAAATTGAAGCAGTGCTCAATCAGCATCCAGATGTCTGCGAAGGCATCGTCTTAGCCAAAAGCGATGCCCTGGGGAATCAGCGGCTAGTGGCTTATATTTTGCCAGAGCACAGTAGCAAACAGGGTCCAGAGAACTGGGTTGCCACCATGCGCAATCATCTCAAAGCAACCCTGCCCGACTATATGGTGCCTTCGCTGTTTTTAGTCCTCAACAGTCTTCCCCTAACGCCCAGTGGCAAAGTTGACCGCAAGGCCCTGCCCGAGCCTGAGCAGGCTCAACCGTCTGCTACTGCTGCTGATTCTTATCAAACATCACTCGAAAAAGAGCTTGCCAGTCTGTGGTCTCAGGTATTGAAGCTCCCAGTTAATCACCGTGACGATAGTTTCTTTGAGCTAGGTGGCAACTCCTTACTAGCCGCCCATCTGGTCAGCTTGCTCAAAGAAAAATTAGACCTAGAACTTCCTGTTCGATGTATCTATGAAACCCCAACCATTGCCGGACTAGTCCAGACAGTTGAAACAATTCAACAATCTGGCAATAATGCCCTCACCCTGCTGACCGATCTGAAAACTCAACCCATCCCTGCTTCTCCAAAAATCGTCACCCGCAAGCCAATACTGACAGATCTGACCTCTCCCGAAAATATCTTCTTGACCGGTGCTACCGGGTTTCTCGGGGCTTTCTTACTATACGAGCTCATTCAACAAACTAATGCCACTATCTACTGCCTAGTGCGTGGGACAAACCGATATGAAGGACTACGAAGACTACGGGCCAATTTTGCCAAGTACTCTCTCCCCGCAGGTGTATTGGCAAAACGCATTGTCCCGGTCTCCGGAAGCCTAGACCAATCAAATTTTGGCCTATCCATGGTTCAATTTGCGCGGCTAGCCAACACAATAGACGTCATTTACCATTCTGGGGCTATGGTGAATTTCGTCAAACCCTATTCGGCCCTAGAAGATACTAATGTTCAGGGCACTCGCCAGATCTTAAAACTGGCCTGCCAAGGAAAGTTAAAACCCATCAACCATATCTCAACCGTAGGTGTGTTTGGGGCCACTGCCTACTTTACGGGCCGACCAACCGTCTATGAGGACGATGACTTAAACCTTAGCCGCGATTTTTTGTGTTGGGATGATGGCTATGCTCAAACTAAGTGGGTTGCAGAAAAGCTTATTCTCGATGCCCGTGACCAAGGAATTCCCATCACCATCTTCAGACCCGGATTCATTATGGGGAGCAGCCAAACCGGCGCGACTAACCCCAATGATTTTCTCTCTCGCTCTGTCAAGGGATGTATTCAACTGGGTTATTATCCTGACCTGTCCAACTTTAAAAATCAGGTTGTCACCGTCGATTATGCCAGTCGAGCCATTGTTCATCTTTCCCAGCAGTCCAGCTTAGTTGGCCAAACCTTTCATCTATCACCCTGGGTAGCTAGCACTGATTTAGCTTGGAACGATCTCTTTGAATGCATCAATCGCTATGGATATTCCATGGAGAAGCTAACCTACACTCACTGGGTAAATAAGCTCAATCAGCAGTGCCAAGAGTCTCAAACAAATGCCCTCTACCCACTGCTGCCCTTCCTAAATGAAAAAGTTTATAAGCAAGAGCTGACTATCCTCGAACTGTACGAAAACACATCGGATTTTGATTGTCAGAATACGATATCAGGCCTAAAGAACAGCAATATTAACTGCCCGGTCGTTGATATGGATTTAATTTACACGTATCTGACCGAACTCGATCCTGCAACGGATGCGAAAAAGATCCTGTCTCAGACGGCTTAACTTGCCCACATAGACAGACTACGTCCAATAAGACATCACCGAACTACGGCTTTAAAGAACGTGGTTCGGTGATGCTGGGCCATAAAACAGTCAGTACTATGAAGCAATTGATTTCATCAGAATTACGTCTGCTTGCATTGCACGAATAGATTGCTGGCTCGGAATTTTAATTAAAAATTGTGTTCCTTCTCCAAGGGAAGAGGTACAGGTTAAGGTGCCTCCATGTTTCTGAGCGATAATCTCATGACTAATGGCTAATCCCATACCGGTTCCCTGGCCAACGGGTTTGGTTGTAAAGAAAGGATCAAACAACCGAGTTTGCACATCCTTCGGAATACCAGGACCATTATCAGAGATAGAAATCGTCACCCAACCATTGTCTAGTTGCCGAGTTTGAATGTGGATAATCGGCGGCGCTGTTGATAACTCTGGAGAAGCACACTCCCCGTGGCTATCGCCCTGAAGTGCAGAGTCAGTGGTTGCCATCTCCAACGCATCAATGGCATTCGACAAAATGTTCATAAAGACCTGATTTAGCTGACCAGGATAACACTCTATTAACAACAGACCATCGTAGTCCTTTGTAATTTGGATGTCGGAGTGATTAGAGTATCCTTTGGTACGATGCTTCAAAATCATCAGTGTGCTGTCAATCCCCTCATGAATATCAGCCGTCTTAAACTCTGACTCATCCAGACGAGAGAATATTCGCAAAGATTTGACGATTTCTCGAATCCGTTCAGCACCAACCTGCATGGATGCCATAACTTTGGGCAAATCTTCCATCACAAAATCTAGATCTATTGATTCGACCAACACATTAATATCGTCATCAGGCAGCGTTTGTTTTTGCTGATAGAGATCAACTAAACCGAGCAAATTCTGAACATAATCATTCGCATGCTGCAGGTTGCCATAAATAAAGTTGATAGGATTATTGACCTCATGCGCAACCCCCGCCACCATTTGGCCTAGGGCCGACATTTTCTCATTCTGTAACATGTGAGCCTGGGCATAATGCAGCTCCCGTAACGTATTTTGTAATTCTTGAGTGCGCGCATCAACTCGTTCTTCTAAATCTTCGTTGAGGGCTTCTAACTCGCTAAATGTTTGTTGGAGTTGCTGTGCCATCAGTGAAAATGAATCGGCCAAACCATCTAGTTCCTGAATGCCGGCCCGATCAAGACGAATATCTAAGAGCTCCATCTCGTGAGGGTTAGCCTTGTCTGTGGCAAATCGATCTCGGGCCGCGGCAGCCAACTTTTGACTGGCCTGGTTAAGTTTAAAGACGGGTTGAGTAATGCGCTGAGAGGTAAAGATTCCGAGAATAGTTGCAGCCACCAGTGCCGCCAAACACAAAAAGAACGTTATGCGGTTATTGGCATTGAGCTCGGCCGTAAAGTCCAACTCGGGCACAATGGTCACCACCACCCAATCCAATCCATATTCGTCGTGCCAGGGCTTAACGCGAACATAATAACGGTTACCGTTGACGCGCAACTCAAGCTGCTGCTCAACATCAACATTCCACCCCTCCAATTTCTCTTGAAGCTGTTGAGTGATTTGTTGAGTCAGTGGATCTGTACTATCTTTAATAGCCGTTCGTTGAATATCGTCACCATTCAATTTGAAGGGCTTTGTAATGCCAGAATTGGCAATCAGCATGCCATCTCGCTCAATAATAAAAATTTGCCCGGAGGGGCTAATCTCTAATTCCTTGAGAAAATCACTGAGCTTTAATAGATGAATATCAGCTGCAATCATCCCCAATAGGCGGTCATTGCCATCGAAAATAGGGCGACTTGCTGACGCTGTGATGTAGGGATAGCCGCCGGGAAAGGACCACACATAGATCGGAGCCCAAATTGGACGGTTAGCATCAATGGGTTCGTTATACCAGGCTTCGTTAAAATTATCGAAATCCCATTTTTCATTAAGACCGGCACGATTTCCTTCGTCATCCACCGCATAATTCGAAACATTATTAGGCAGCTGTCCGGTCCATTCTTCTAAGGTCAGAGTGTTGCCGTCATACTTAGCGACGCCTGCCCCTGCCCCTGTCGTCAGCCCATACCCCACATAGGTCAGATCATAGACCTGCATTTGCCCCCAAAAGTATCGAGCCGCCTTCTCAGGATCATTAACGTCTAAAAGTCCTAGCTTGACCGCATCAGCATTAATATGGTTTATCGTTTGGGGAACAGCCAGATAGCTATCTAAATGATTAGTGACCGAATCGTTAGTTTTATCGATTAAATCAGCTGCTAAGGTATCAACTGCTTTCTGACCGTTACGAAATGACAGATAACCGACCAAACCAACCGCAGCAAAGATTTGCACCACAAACGGAACAACTAAAATAAGTTTGACCGGAAGTGGAAAATAAGAGCGGGATGTTTCTGTCATAAGCTCTGGTCTGAAACGAAAATATGCTCTAGCTCGAAATCTCTATTGAGAGAGCCTCTATTAGCAGACAGCCTCTAATTCAGTCGATATCTCAGAAATATAGAGTCTTTATGATTGCTCTATATAATAATTCCCCTATATGAAGGATTTCAAACCAGAACGCCATTTTGAACTGTGACTGACCTGGAGTACCAATATCTTTGTCTGCTCAAGGCCCAAAAGTAGCTTTTGAAATCTTGCCAACGTTTTACGTCCCACTAAATTCAGTATATTCTTTCATCTTCAAAGAATTTAGTAGCTTTTAGTCCAGTATTTAGCCCAGTATTGGCTGAAATAAGTCACTACCACGTTAATCGCAGCCCCTGTTGCACCATCTCTTCTTTCAGCACCGGCATATGCGCAACAATATCAGATGCAGATACGTCAGGCTGTGTCACCAGCCAACTGGCTGAAACCCCAGCTGCCGCACCCACTCCCCACTCACTCATGTGCACTCGGGTCAGTGCATTGACAATATGACTTACGGCAATACTCTTGCCGCCAATGAGAAGATTATTGACTCCCTGGGGAATCAAACTCTCTAAGGGAATTTGCACTGGACGCACCACAAATTCTTTTGCTGGTGCACTGCCTGCTTCCCAGGAAGGTTCACCATTGCGGTAGCGACAGCCGTGAATATCAATGTCGTAATGACTCACGGCTATCGTTGTCGGTGAAAAGTCTCGACCGCCTGCTTGGTCAATCCTCAAATCGGCTTCACGCATAAAAAAAGCATCATCACCATAGGCCATGCGACCTAAAATACGACGGCCTTCACGAATATAGGGCACCATACTCAACCCTGATTGAGTTCCCATATGCGCCTCTTGCCCCGACAGGTAGCTGAGGGGAAAGTTTGGTTGTGACTGTGTTTGCAGTAGCCAGCGGGCAAACAGTAGAGCATGATCTTCACCTTGGCGTAGCGCCGTAGTGGAGATACCGCCTAACCAATTTTGCTGCTGATCGCTAGCTTGAATCTGCTCTGCTGTAAAAATCAGCGGTGGATTCATCCAGGTCCAATCGTTACCACGGTTCCAATTCACCATGGTCATATCCCCTAATACAGGTGCAGCCTGAAACGGATCATTACGTGTGGTGCTGACAATACGCCGGTAGTTAAAAAAGCTTCGCCCAACAAAAAAGGGAAACCCCTCCATACTGAAAATTTTCTCATGCTCATGAATGGGGTATAGCGGCGGCTGTTGCTGCAGGGCTTTCTCGAGTGTTGCTAAACTTTTACCCTCATCATTGTGAAGCGCGACAACAAAAGGATAGGTAAAGGCTTGGGTACAGTCTGGGTTATCTTTTTCTGAGCCGTTGATTTCACCTGTTGTAGTACTAGCATCTGATCCTAGTCGATGGGGTAGATTTGCCCAGCCCACGAGTTCTCCGGTGTCGGTGGCATCAATCACAACCATGCGCTTTCCCGCAGGGGGCTCTAACCGTAGGGGTACTTTTTCAAATGTGTCGTCTGCTGACCAGGCATACCAGCTGGCTAGCTCTTGGGAAAACCGTCCTACGGGCACGTAGCTCTGACTGCGAGGCACGCGCTGTACCGCGTGGATTGCGACAATCTCTTTGCCGCTATGATCAAAGCTGGCTCCTTTGAAAGCCGTCTGAGTTTGCCAACGACTTTTAGGCGATTGGCGGGCAGCCTTTTCTAGATGTTGTTGAGCAGCCGTTGCTCCAGCCTGGGGCACAAAACAGAGATGGCCAACCCAACATGCATTCACCTCCTCAACAGTCACAGAGTCTTTGCCAGTCCAGGTTGGCAGTGTAATGGTTTGCTGGGAAATCTGTTGTTTAAAGGCTTGCCAACTGGGTGAAAAGTTCTGCTCAGCACGCATGGCCAAAGATTCATCGATAGCTGATACCCCTTGGGAACTGATTTGCCCGCCGAGCCACGGTGTAAGTTCGATCAAACAGGTAATCGCCCCAGCTTCCATGGCATGGTAAGCAGCCGCAACACCGCCAAGGGAGCCACCAAGCACCACAACTTCGCATTCCCAAGTATCTTGGGCTGTGGGTAGCGGCATGAGGTTGGGTCTGCCATTGGCCAAAATAGGCGGCGATGGCGACGATACCACTGGGACATCAGCTATTTCTTGCTGGGGGGCACAGGCACCGCACGCCAGTAATACTGTTAACCAGCCTAGGTATTTAACCAAAGGGCATTGAGCCATGGGTGATCGTTTTGGTGGCAGCGCTGATGATTGTAACGGTGGACTACCCCTGTAGGCCTAGCAAGCACATAACAATTTATCCGTTCTGGTAGCTTTTTCGTGTTGTCTCGGCTTAGAATCTCTGTCTCTGCCCAGGAGCGCTTCTCTGCCCAGGACTTCTAAAGTCGACTTGATGGGGTTTGGGAAACAGCGCCGGCAATAAGCTGTTGAAATCGTCTGGTCAGGGCAATAGCGGCCACTAGCTGACCCAACGCCAAACACCACCACAGCCCCACCCCCTGCCAACCCAACACGTGCCCCACAACATAGCCTAAACCTAGGCCAATGCCCCAATGTGCCAGCACATCTACCGTTGCGAGCAAGTGTGTATCTTTCAGCCCCTGCAAGGTGCCCGCACTGATTAAGCGAATACCTTGGGCAATTTGAAAGACCACACCCACCTTAAATAGCGTTGCTGCCATCCTCACTGTTTCGGCATTTTCGGGTAGGGTCACATCTAGATAAAAGCCGGCAATGGTTTGGGGCAATATCCACAGCGGAATTGCCAACAGCACGACGAGCACCAAATTCATCAATAGATTGGCATAGGCGACTCGTCGGGCGGCTTGGGGGGCGCCTGCACCTATTTTGTGCCCTGTTCGCATGGCGGCGGCATAGGCAAACCCCCAGGAAAACATGAGTAGCAGCTCTGTTGTGGTCATGACTATGCGGTGAGCGGCCAGCAGTTCTGTGCTCCATAGCCCCATGAGTAAAGCGGCTGCCGTTAGGGCTCCGTATTCGGTGCCATAGTCTATACAGAGGGGAATGCCAAGGTGGATGATCTCGCTCAGAATGTTGCGATCGCACCGCCACCACCGCCGCAACAGCCGCAGCCGTCGCAACGACGGATACACCGTCAGTAGCAACACCGCCATCCCAAAGCTCAGCCAAAAAACAACGGTACTCGCCCAGCCAATCCCCGCTAGCCCCAGCGCTGGCAACCCCCATTTGCCATAGATGAGCCCATGGTTCAGACCAATATTTAGCGGAATACCCAACCCCATCAGCCCCATCACCAGCCCCGGTCGTGATAGAGCGGTCAACGTTTCTTTGAACACAAATAATCCTAGGGCCGCAGGCAGGCCCCACACAATGGCATGCAAATAGCCCGTCGCCCCATCCACAATGGCTGGCTGCTGGCCCCATAACCGGAACACCGTATCCAGGTGCCAAATCAGCACCATAATCGGCATAGAAACCCCAAAACTCAGCCACAGGCCCTGGACATTGATGCGGCTAACCCGGTAATGATCCTCAGCGCCATGGGCTTCAGCTGCGATCGCACCCGTCATTTCCAACAGCCCTGTGCACAACGATAGCAGCATCCAAAACGCCGTGGCCCCTAGACCACCCGCCGCCAAAGCAGCGGTACCCAGCCCACCCATCATCAGAGTATCCACAAAATTGACCGCCCCCTCCGACAGCTGAATCAGCATCAGAGGTATCGCCAACTGTAATGAGGCCTTAGCCTCGCTCCAGAAATCCAGAAAATTCGACGAAAATAGAGCCATCTCACGACCATCTCATAATCAAACGCCCTTGATTTGCTAAGTTGAAGTCGCGCTGCTGTCTTTTACTACTTACCAGGTCAAGGAAACCTTACATGTCGCCGAACGCTATCTCTACGAGCTATTTAGCTCGATCACAGATGGCTACTTGACCGTTACAAACCCCAGCGGTCAGGTTTTTAACTTTGGCTCCATCGATACCCAGCCTCACCTACACCTGCAAGTTCACGACCAGCGTACCTACAGCAGCATTATTACCTTTGCCTCCCTCGGCTTTGGCGAAGCCTACATGGACGGCTGGTGGGATGAAGCCGAAAATCGACTGACAGAGCTGATCAGCATGCTCTATCGCAATCGAGTTTATTCCAAAGCCAGCCAAAAACTAACCATTCCCCTCGCCCTCCAAATTATTTCCCAACGTCTAAAGACCCTACCATTGCTCATTCAAAACAGTCGTAAAAATGTGCAATACCATTACGACCTGGGCAATGACTTTTATCAGCTGTTTCTAGACCCCAGCCTCACCTACTCCTGTGGCTATCAGGTCAACCCAGCAGATGCGCTAGAAACCATGCAGCACCAAAAGTATGAGATCATCTGTCGCAAACTGGCCCTCAAACCCGGCGAATCACTAATTGACATTGGCTGTGGCTGGGGTGGCATGCTAATTTATGCGGCTGAAAACTATGGCATCACCGGAACAGGCATTACCCTCAGCCAAGAACAAGCCGCCCTCGCCAAACAACGTATTGCTGACAAAGGCCTAACCGACAAGATAACAATCGACATCAGAGACTATCGAGAAGCCCAAGGCCAGTACGACAAGTTTGTCAGCATCGGCATGTTTGAGCATGTAGGCAAAAACAACTTCTCCACCTTTATGGAAAAAGCCAGGGCGCTCCTCAAGCCCCATGGCGTTGGCATGCTCCACACCATCACCACCGAAAGCTCTGAACGCAATGGCCCCTGGATTGATAAATATATCTTCCCCGGTGGCTACGCTCCCCAGCTGTCCGAAATTTGCCGAGATCTGCGGGCAGCCAAACTCACCGTTGCCCACTGCGAGAATTTAAAGCCCCACTACGCTGAAACCTTTAGACACTGGGGTGAGAACTTTACCAAAAATCGTCAGACCATCGCCAAGCTCTCACCTAACTATGGCGAGAGGTTTCAACGCATGTGGTATCTCTACTTACAATCGTTTGAAGCGTCCTTTAGAGATGGCAGCATGCATGTTTATCAGGTGCTGTTCTATGGAGATAAACAGTGGAGGATGGCGATGCCACTGCCTGGTTTTTTGAAAGAGAACAACCATTCAACGTAGGCCAATCCTAGACATTAGCTAACAACTTAACTAGGTAAATTTACGATTACAGTCTTCATCTAAGACGACTGTAATCGTTGTGAATAGATAAAAAATCCCCCTCAATCTGGCAAAAGGTGTCAATATGTCAATTTTGCATAACTTCTAAACGTTTTCTAATAGACTCAGGCTAATATTCCCCTAGGTTTGAACTGGTACAACTATGGCTAACCATGGCAAACGGTTGACTGCATATTTCCAACAAAAAAGCTATATCAACAGCTGTTTTCTACACCCATAGCTGTTGGCAATTAAAGGTTCTAGCAATCGTCATTGTCGTTAACCATGGGTATCAAGCTATAAGTTTTTCGCCGTTGCTGATTTAGAGGATGAACCGATCGGTGAGATATGCCATAGGACAGTATCTCGCAGATAAAATCATACCGAGGATCAGCAACGCCAGTTTTCAAACCAAATCATATCTTGAGAAGATAGTTGTTCTGATCATGGATACTTTTGCAATTACGCTAGTTGAATTTCTCATTCGGGCAGTGAGGGTCTATTTTACTGCCGGGTTAATTTTTGCGGTGCTATTTTCTTTGTTGGGTGTTCAGCGTACTGACCCGGGTGCCAGAGGGTTAGCCCCGTTATTTCGTTTACTCATCATTCCAGGGGTGAGTATTTTTTGGCCTTTATTTGCTCTGCGCCTGGTCCGCGGGAAGCAACATCCCATCGAGCAAACGGCCCATCGCCAGGCTGCTAAGTTCACCCAGTCAACCTAACAAACCGCTGTTCAGCCGGGAGGCTCATGTGATTATTTCACGCCGTAAAGTCCATTTGTTGGCATCGATTGCCTTAGCAGTCGTATTACCGATTATTTTTATTGCTGGCTTGGTGTTTCGACCGACCTATGCCACGGTTACCCCCGCCACCGATCAGCTGGTGAGCCAATCTCACAATGAGGCGGCCACAGCCGAGTCCCACCCCCAACATTCCTCTCATCAAAATCCGATTACGGCCTTTCTGCAACAGTAAAAACCGATTATGTTGCTGAGCCTAACGGTGATTTCATCTGCAAAGATGCTGTGAAATCAAGTGTCTTACAGATTACCGTTGCTGATTTAGAGGATGAACCGGTCGACGGGATATGCCATATGACAGTATCTCGCAAATAAAATCATACCGAGGATCAGCAACGCCTACAGAGTAATCTATCGCCTCAATCAGCAACAGCGAACAGATAGGGATGTCCCGTCTTTCATACTCAGCTATCTCTTTTTACCATGAGTGTTTCCTATAAATCGATTCAGTGGAACCGACAAAAGCTGATCTACGATGCCATTTTGTTGGGCACGGTGGGTCTGTACATTTATATTTTTCTCACCGTTGCTAGCAACATGGGAACAGGGTTGGACCTTAGGGGCATCCGTATTCGTGCCTATGGTTCTGCTGCATTTATTCTACTGAATGTCATTCTATCCATTGGTCCTCTAACTCGACTCGATAAACGGTTTTACCCTCTGCTATTTAATCGACGGCACATGGGGGTGACCATGTTCTTTCTGGCATTGATTCATGCCATTGGTCTGAATATACCGATGCTGCCGTTCAAGGTAGATGGTGTGCTCACGTGGTACCACGACTTTGGCAACTTAGAGCCGCTGGTAAGCCTATTTGTTGGCAATACTGAGTACGGTGATTTTATTCGCTTTCCCTTTGAAAGCTTAGGGGCAGCGGCACTGGTAATTTTCTTTATAATGGCGGCCACTAGCCACGATTTTTGGCTGGTAAATCTAACCGCTCCCATCTGGAATGCGCTACACATGGGGGTGTATTTAGCCTATGGACTGGTGGTAAGCCACGTTATTTTAGGTCCGTTGCAAACCAACAACCATATCTTCTTAACCGTTGCTGTGGGGATAAGTCTCATCTGGATCGTGGGGCTGCATTTGTTTACAGCATTGCGGGAGACAAAACTAGATCAGCCCACTACTGGTGCCACGGATGAAGCTGGTTTTGTAGAGGTGGGCAGCATTGCTGAGATTCCAGAAAATCGCGCCAAAATTGTCACGTTAGCAGGTGAGCGGGTGGCCATCTTTAAATATGACGGCAAACTCTCAGCAGTTTCTAATGTTTGTCAGCATCAGAACGGTCCGTTGGGGGAAGGAAAAATTATCGACGGCTGCATTACCTGCCCGTGGCATGGATATCAGTACTTACCTAATGAGGGGGCATCGCCACCGCCCTTTACAGAAAAAATTCCCACATTTGAGGTACGTGTCGTTGGCGATCGCATCTGGGTTGACCCCCTAGCCAAACCACCGGGCACCCCCGTCGAACCCGCCGTAATTTGAGCGGCTTTAGGCAACATCTAGTAACTAAATTTGGACCCTTTCAATGACTGAACGCGACGATTTTTATATTGGTTATGCGCCTTTGCCAGGCAGCGTACGGCGATTGTTGCTATGGTTTGTGCCAGTACTGGTGCTATGTGTCTTAGGCTTAGCCATCATTGCGCCATCGCTCCATTTTGATCAGGCCAATGCGGGGCAGATCAAAGGGGTAAAAGAGTTTGAAGGGTTGTTATTAGCTAAACCATCGCCCCATTTATTAGTGCCGAACCCGGAGGCAACCAACGAACCGTTTAAGGTATATCCACTGTCGGGCACTAATAAAAAGCTGCCAAGGCCAGCGATTATGGAAAATGCGGGCAGTTGGGTTAAGCTCAACGGCATTTTGATTGGTCGCCCTCGATTTGAGATGATTGCGGCTCGTTCAGCAGAGGCGATTGAGGCACCGGCTGGGGCAGCGGCATTAGCCAATCAAACATTGTCGTTGGGCGAGTTTGCGATCGCAGGCGAAATTGTCGATGGCAAATGTTATCCCGGCATCATGAAACCAGGCCGCACTAAGACCCACCGAGCCTGCGCCATCCGTTGCATCAGCGGCGGTGTCCCTCCGGTATTTCGGGCTGAAAATAGCAGCGGCCAATCTCTTTACTTCCTGCTATCAGACTTAGAAGGCAATGCAGTAAACGACCAAATCCTCAGCATGGTTGCCGACCCCATCCAAATTACAGGAGAGGTCATGCAATATGGAGATTCCTTTATCCTAAAAGCAGACCCTGCCACCTATGA
>ERZ1740052.449-NODE-449-length-14301-cov-21.059315_pt1 | contig 14301 bp, 11 predicted proteins | sample MGYA00581750_ERZ1740052 | MGnify/ENA primary metagenome ERZ1740052 (study PRJEB43018, sample SAMN04849743) | marine metagenome | isolation source: floating plastic debris | place: Pacific Ocean | collected 2008-08-30 | study: EMG produced TPA metagenomics... | reverse complement strand
TATTCAGAGCATCTTACTCGCTAACAATCCCGTCTTTCTCCTTGTCCCCTTGTCCCCTTTTCCCTTTGTCTCCTTTTCTCCCCCTCTCCCAATACAAGAGTAAGAATTTAATTTTTCCCCACTCAACTAATCCTCTTACCTGCAAAATGTATTATGAAAACCTCCCTGAGTACAAATATAAGCTTTCTGGTTTTCATCTAGATTTTTAACTTCGCTAAAATCAACACCTTTAATAACAGCTGATTGAGTTCCGGTTGTAGGAGTTTCGACAAACTTGTCTGCCGGATTTTGCTGTCTTGGAGATAGTATTGTTCCTTGAAAATCTGCTCCAGCTAAATTTGCACCTCGTAAATCTGCAAGACTGAGGTCGGCATTTCGTAAGTTAGCTTTTTGCAAGTTTGCAGAGCGTAAAATAGCACCAGTAAGTCTTGCCGCACTTAGATTAGCATTACTCAGATTGGCACGGTCAAGATAAGCTGAAGACAAATCTGCTCCTTGCCATTCGGTTTTGATTAAATTGGCGTTGGACAATTGCGTTCCAATGGCGATAACGCGACCTAAACGAGCGCCATATAAATCAGCATCATTTAATCTTGCTTCACCTAAATCTGCTCCTGTAAGGCTGGCATTTTCTAAAACAGCACCGCGTAAATCAGCTTTTGCTAACCTAGCACTACTAAGGTTAGCACCAACTAAACGTGCAGCCGATAAGTTAGCTTTGTTAAGGTTTGCACGGCTTAAATTAGTACGAACCATTAAAACACGACTGAGATTAGCAAGGCTCAAATCGGCTTGTTTTAGCTGAGCTTGACTCAAATCGCTAATCCAATCATCATAAGTATCCCAACGACCGTCTTTGCCAGGTCCTCGGAAACGACTACCACTGAAACTACCTCTATCCAAATTTGCGTATTTGAAATCAATTCCCCATAAATCAACTTTATCTAGGGCTAAAGTGAAAGAATTATTTCTAGAACCATTTTGGGATAATTGAGTACGACTTAAGTCAATACCGTTGGTGTTACCGTTATAAACAAATAAAATTTTATTAATAGCTTGCTGGTTTGCATACAAGCTTTTCCCTTTAGATTCCCGTTCTCTGGTTCTGTTACTAGGTATAGAATCCAACTCACGCTCTAATAGTAGATTCATACTCTTGAGTTCCGGGATAGCTGGAGTTCCAATATTTACTAAAGCTCGCTGGATACTTTCCAATAAAACTGGGTCGTTTTCATTTACTAATAAACTAACCAGAAACTCGGTAGCTTGAGAATCCTTAAGAGTTCCTAATGCTAAAATAGTGCGTTGTCGCTCTTGTTTATTAGCCCCAGAATTAGGATTCAATTGTTGCTTAAGCGTTAAAAACTGTTCCTTATTGCTCTGGTTAGCTGCTTTTTGATTTTCTTGAGTTTGAATATAAATTTGAGTTCCGACTAAAGTTACTAATACACCAGCCATACTCAGCAGCGCTACACCTAATAAAGTCAGGCTGGGGTTTTGACGCATCCAAACCCAAAAACTATCTTTCTTCTGATTTTGAGGTGTAACTACGATTGATTCTATAGCTGCTTCTTCGTCTCCTTGAGTCCACTTAGATTTTTTCTTTCTACGTAAAATTGAGGGGTCAAAAGGAACAGTTGCATCAACTGTATAAGTATCCGCAACTCTGTCGTGGGTTGAGCGACCTTGCCGCAGCATAGGAAAACCCATGGCTTCAGCTAAGGACATTAATAATGCTAATGCAGCAAAAATACCGAGATTGGGAAATAATAAAGTGTAGCGCCACAACATATAAGCCGCTGAAATTGGTAGAGCTATACGACTTCCTTCTCGTAACAAAACAGCTCTGAAACCAGGGGGCTGATTTTCTTGATTGACTACTTTTACGCCAAACAAACGCTTAGGAGTAGTGCTACCAGTTTTAGCTAGTAAATACCATTGCCAGCACGACAGTGATAAAGGGGCTAATATTGCTATAGTCCATAAGAAATTAGTAGACCATGCAACATTACGAGTACCGTAACTAATTGGTAGGGCCAAAGGATAGGCAATTGTTCTTTCTGCTGCTACCAATACTGGATTAAGCGGTACTCGCTCCATATTAGTTTTAGTATTGGTATAAGCACCGATACCGAAGGGAACCAAACCGCTCACAGCACAAAGTGTTATTTCCGCAACCCAAGCTGCAACTCGTCGCGAAGAAAGCGAAAGCGGATTAGCTCGTCGAGGTTGTTTTGGTTGTCCCAATTGATTACTACTTCTCCTCACCATTGGAGTTGCCATTTACCACCATTCCTATGAATTAATTTCTACGCAAAAAAGTAGCGTAGGGAAAAAATAAATTATTCTTTTACTTGAGAACTGTTACCAGCTACGCAAAAATTGTATCCAAGGTACACTAATCCTGCTAGCAATGCCATACTTATAACACCAGCAATCAGCTTTAGTGCTGCTTGTAAGATAGCAAAACCGAGAATAAATCCTACAACCACGGCTATCAATTTTGCTGTAGCTTGCAAGTTATAAAACCAATTGGTAATTTGGCGAATGTACAAAAAAATACCAGAGTTATTTAACTTAGAAGTTTGTAGAATTGGTAAAGGGGCAGCTTCTACAGAGTCGGAATCAATCTGAGTAACTAGCTTCTGGAGGCGATACTCTCTAGGATTTTCTTGGGTTTGAGGATTCATGAATATTTCTACCCCCCTCGTGAAAATTTATATAACAACAAATAAACCTATATTCCGTAATGGTTGGTTATGTATGTGATTTTATCTAATACAAGTGTGTTCATGACCACTATAGATTGCCCAATTTAGTCCTTTTATACAATTTTCAGGTAGAAGATAATTATTAACTTTAAATATATAACTTAAATATTTATTTAAGAACTGAATTTAAAACAAAATTTAAAACACAGTACTAATAAAACTGAAAACCGAAACTCATAACTGAAAGATATATTGATATTTGTTTTTGACCTGAATAACTAAATTCACTGCTTTCTTAATCTCGCTGCGTAAAATGATAAAAGTATTCTTACAACCATGAAAACATCAACATTAACCAAATTTGTCCCTATAGTTTTAGCGATTAGCTTGATTTTTGCAAGCCTTCAATTTGTAAAAGCTGAGGTAGTACAGATAGAACGCGATTTTCAGCCAGACCCATTAACTATTAGTGGTAAATCTGGAGGATTTGAAAAAAGTAATTGTGGCAACATTTCTAAAACACCTAGTCAGGTTCTGAAAGTTTCAGAATCACTACCATATTTACGTTTAACAGTAGAAAGTAAGGGAAAGCCCACACTGCTAATTGACGGGCCCGAAGGTCGATTTTGCGTATTAGGAGATAGCTACTCGGAAGAAAAACCAGAGATTTCTGGATATTGGCAGGCAGGTGAATACCTGCTATACATAGGTAGTTTGTCGCCAGAGCAGCATGAATATACTCTGTCAATATCCCAACAGAAGATGCCACAAAAAGATAAAAATGTCAAGGGTAAACAATTCTAAATTGTGGATTTTAAATTATCAATTCTTTGTTGGTAATAATTTTGAAGTTTTTCGTTATTGCTTCAAAATATTGAGGAAGGGTTAATTAACAAAAATTTTTACTACAATTTCTTTGTTTCCCTTTCCCCATCTAGAAATATCAACAATAATTAATCTTCAATAGATTTTGCTGATACTTCTACTGCTGTTACGTCAATAGTTCCTTCTGGGGTGAAGCGTTGTAAAGTACGGTTTTGTACGATTAATTTTTCCCCACAGTTGGGACATTGTAACTGAGTATTGTTTAAACCCGTAACTTCAGTTCCACAAACCGGACAATTATCAGCAATCAAACTACGCTGTAACCACCATCGAAAAACGAAAAAACCCAGAACAGGTGCGACAAAAAGCAGTCCAAGAATAATCAATAACGAATTTACCAACCAACCCAAGCCGAACGTACCCAGCAACCAAACAATTGCGAATAAAGTGAGCCAAGTACGTACATGAGATAAATTTGATTGAAAGGTTTTAAAGCTCATTTTTAAAATAACCCAAGTCTCTTTCTAGGATAGCGAGTTTATCCGAAAGTCAAGGTAAGTCCTAGAAATAAAATATTAAAAATATTAAAAAATTATACAAACAATAAAAAGATAGGGAGACAAGGAGATGGGGAAATGGGGAGGAATTTTAACTCCTAACTCCTAACTCCTAACTCCTAACTCCTAACTCCTAACTCTTTTTTGCTGAAGACAAAAACTGCTGCTGCAATCTTTTCTGAAAAGCTTCTATACCGAACTCTGAAAGTACTTCTTTCCTCAACCATTCTCCATCACAACGCTGGTCTTCTCCTTTGAGAATTTCGATACAAGCTGCTGCTACAGCATTAGGGTCGCGGTGAGGTACTCGCCATCCCAATTTACCATCTTGCAATGGGTCGGCCGAACCATCAGCATCGCCAGATAATACGGGTACACCACAAGCCATTGCTTCTAAATAAACAATACCGAAACCTTCTTGAGACGGCATAATATAAGCATCAGCAAGGTGATAATGTCGTACTAATTCTTCAGTGGGAACAAATCCAGCAAATACTACTTTATCTTCAACCCCTAAATCTTTGGCTAATTGCATTAATCTTGCTTGGTCGTCACCACGTCCAATGACTAAATATTTAACTTCAGGGAAAACTTCAGCTATTTGCGATAATGCTCGAATCGTAACATCTACTCCTTTGTAAATGTCACCAGACCACAATCGCGTTACGCTCATCAAAACCTTCGCCCCACTCAAATCATAACGCTCTAATAAATCTGCTGGTTTTGCTCCGGGAGTAAAGCGATTACCATTAACAGCACAAGGAAATATTTTTATTTTACTGGTATTTAAATTATTGATAGTACTGGCAATTTGACGAGTGTAGCGGCTTACAGTCCAAATTTGTGAAGCTTTTTGGAGACTAGTCTTGGTTAATTTAGGTAAAGGCTGCCAAACTTCTTTACCATGAGTGATTACGGTATAAGGAATTCCTAAAGGTTGGCATAATGTACCTACTAGAGGTGCTAAATAAGCATGACCGCAAAATACGTGGTCTGGACGCTCGTGAATCAAGCGTTTTAGTAAAGCCAAAGTCATCTTTGCTCGCCCGATTTGCGAAGACTTAGCTTTAAAATAACGAAATTGCAATCGTTCTGATTCAAAAGGATTTATACAACTTTTTTCATCTCGTAGTAAAAATACTTCTCCATGAAGTGGTTTTGATAATGTGTTGTAAGCTTGGAACAAATCTTTTACATAAGATTGAATTCCACCTTCACGGGAGAAAACTTCTAGAAAAACAAAAATGTGGTTGGGTTGATTACTTTCTTTACTTTGAATCAAATTCAAGTATTTTTTTTTATCGGCTTTAGTAATTAACATTTTTTTATATTCCCTATATTCACATATCACTATTTATAATAATTTATTTTTAAATATTGCTCTCTTACCTCCGCTATCTAAACTTAGAAGATATTCGCTTTCTGATTTCACTATAAGTATATTTGACATTCAAACCTGACAGAATTACTTAAGGTTTAGAGTCTCTCCTATGATTAAACATCTATAGTTAAATAAAATCATCAACTAGCTTTTTACTCTTGCTGTCAAATAATAACAAACCAACAACTGTAACTCTAATGCGGTGTCTACGGTATTAAAAAAAATATTTTATACACGTATTTTATTATTAAAGTAATTGTAAATTTTATTTGAAATTTAATCCAATTCTGTTAAAAAATTATTGAACATTTTACATTAAAAATAATTTTAGAAACATCTAAAGTAAGTCACCTGAGATATCACTTTAATAATCTACGAAGATATTAAAAATAAAGTTTCCGTTAGTGATAGCTAGATTGTATTAGAAGAAAGCATAGATATTCTGAGGGAGTGTTAACGTTCGCGCAGCTTGTCCGTCAGGACAGGATGTGCCCCCTATAGACATGCATCTTACTCGCTAGCCGAGTACAAATTAAATGCATAAAACCTTAACCGAAAGCAAATTAATCAATTTTCAATCAACAGTGTAATAAAAATAAAAACTGATGCCAACCTATTAGCTACTAAATAGAAAACTTAGCTAACTAATAGAAGTCTATCAAAACTAGAGTGCTTTATTACCACAAACGGAATTCTTACTCCCAGCTTTTATACTTTAGGTTTCCCAACTACTTTTTCAATTGAGACAAAAATTTCCAGATATTAATAATCCTTTTACCCTACTGAAAAATTAGTTAGCTAAAACAGTAGATAAAGGTGATAACAGAGCAAGTTTATAACTGAGAACGAAAGCGAAGTAATAAGCAACACGTAAAGTGATGAATCCACAAATTGATGTGAGACATCCACAGTAAATTAAAACTCGAAAACGCGCTTATAAATATTTTGCCTACTACAGCAACTTTATTCCAACCCGAGGGAATAAAAACCGGTTGTTTGATACTAATCGTAATTAATTTTCCTACGTACCATGCTTGACGATGAGCAAACAATTCCTGCCATCTGTATCGCGTTTGTAAACAACTTCGTCTGCTAATCGTCTTAATAGAAACCACCCATACCCACCTACTTGTAGAGTACCGGGTTCTGGTTCGGCTATTGCATCTGGATTAAATGGCTTACCGTAATCCCAGATTCTAATTTCTAGTTTGTCATTCCACAGTAAGACATCAATATCAATGTTTGTTTCCGGTGGTAAAGCTTGATGTGCATGACGAACAGCATTTGTAAAGCCTTCAGCTAACGCTAGATTAAGCCTATACTGTTGGCTTTCGAGCCAACTAAGCCCAGACAGATTACGCAGACAGAATTGTTCAAACCATTGTTGTACTTGGTTTAGAAGCTTAAGTTCGCTCTTAACCGTCAGATGGTCTTGCTCCACAATTGCTAGCATTGACCTTGACTTTAATATTGGTGAATTAGTTTTACTTACGTCTTTTATAGTTTATAAAGTTCAGATTTTAAAATCTGATTCGCTCTTCTTAATTTAAAAATCCCAGATAATAATCATACTCAGCTTGTCTGTCCTCATTAACTAAAATAATGTATTGTAATTTACAAAAAGCATAATGTAAATTCTTTTACTACTTTACTATATATATTTAAGTATGATATTCCGATTCTAAGACAACAATCTTTATCTCCAATTACTTTTTGTTCATATTTTTTGATACGGATGCCCCGAAGTATGGGAGTTGGGGAAAAACGATGAAAAGGTGTTTAAAATTGTAGTTGATTGCGTAACGCTTTCAATACTATGCTTAAAAGTAATTTAAAATTAAGTTTATTATTCAGATTTTGAATTGATTCGTTGCAATATTTTCAATAGCGCTAACTCAGGTAAATAACAGTATCATAACCATTTTACCTTCTTCACCCAAGATAATATGTTTAGCCTATTTCAAATATATTTTATCTATTAGCCTTTGTGATTGCTAGAACAGAGAGTGATGAAGCTTGATTAAGGGTTTACAGGAATATCAATTAAAAAGTATTATGTCGGCGCTTCTGTACTTAAATGCTAATTAACCCTAGCAGAGGGAAAAGGAAAATTTTTACAGCGGACAGAAGAAAAAATAATGTTAGTTATTATTATTAGTTATGAAAACTCAATCATTTTTACATAGTAAGTATGAGAACGCTTTTTACGAGAAGTTCAACATCATAAATATTAAACAAACATCATATTTAACTAAAATGCTTAAAAAATTTTGATATTGGAAATTAGCCTCTGTATTAATAAAAATTAACACTTGCGGTGATTTCTCTTGTCAATACCTACAAATAAGTACCGACAGGAAAAACCCCGCAAGCGCTAAAAAAAGCTAGCAACAAATCAATTTAGAAGAGTCCTAAAGTTAGAGACTTATCTAAAGGAAGGGTTGCACCAATACCCAAGTAGATAGTTACCAAAGTTCCAAAAAGGAATACAGCGGTAGCTACCGGACGACGGAAAGGGTTTTGGAACTTATTTACGTTCTCAATGAAAGGAACAAGAATTAGTCCCAGAGGTACAGCAGCCATTGCCAATACTCCCAAAAGCTTATTTGGAAGCGAACGCAAAATTTGGAAAACTGGGTATAAATACCACTCAGGCAGAATTTCTAAAGGTGTTGCAAAAGGATTTGCAGGTTCTCCTGTCATCGCAGGGTCTAGCACTGCTAGAGCTACGATACAAGCGAAGGAACCCATGATTACAACGGGGAAAACGTAAAGCAAATCATTAGGCCAAGCTGGTTCACCGTAGTAATTGTGACCCATGCCTTTCGCTAATTTTGCTCTCAATTGTGGATCGCTTAGATCCGGTTTTTTTACTGTTGCCATATTTTTAGGTACTCTTCTCTTTAAGTTGAGTATTGTGAATTTGGTTCAGCCGTCAGCCTAGAGGCACTCATAAAGGAATAATTAAGCTTTTGAAACTGAAGAAACAAGTATCGGTGTTGGTTTATTATCAAACCAATTTTAAAACAGATAGTTCGTTAATAGCAGTTTTACCCCTAACATATCCCTTAGAAAAGAGTGCTTCTTAATTTCTGTCAAATATCCGTCAAATCAAAATATTTGAACCGAGAAATTATAATGGACCGCTGATACCTTGCTTACGAATCATTAAGAAATGCGCCAGCATAAATACTGCAATTAACCAAGGCAGTACAAAAGTATGAGCGCTGTAGTAACGAGTCAAAGTAGCTTGTCCTACGCTTGAACCGCCGCGTAACATATCAGAAATCAAAACTCCTACTACAGGAATTGCTTCTGGTACACCACTAACGATTTTCACAGCCCAGTAACCAATTTGGTCCCAAGGCAAAGAGTAACCGGTCACACCGAAGGACACGGTAATTACAGCTAAAACAACACCAGTTACCCAAGTTAATTCGCGGGGCTTTTTGAAACCACCGGTTAAATAAACTCGGAAGGTGTGCAAAATCATCATCAACACCATCATGCTGGCAGACCAGCGATGAACGGAGCGAATCAACCAACCGAAGCTTACTTCGTTCATGATGTACTCTACCGAAGAATAAGCTTCAGCAACAGTTGGTTTATAGTAAAAAGTCATTGCAAATCCAGTTGCAAACTGGATTAAAAAGCAAGTAAGAGTAATTCCACCCAAGCAGTAGAAAATGTTTACGTGGGGAGGAACGTACTTGCTTGTAACGTCATCAGCAAGCGCTTGGACTTCTAAGCGCTCATCAAACCAGTCAATTACGTTGGTCATACAACCCAGATTCCTAGATAAAGATTGCGGTTGATAATTATCTCTTAGGATTTGCTAAAAGCACCAATAGAGATTTTGAACGAGCCTGTCAGAAAGTTCATTTACTTTTAAACTATCAGAGTAGTGATAGCTTTAAGAAAATTAACACTTTCTCAGGAGGGAATGTATTGCGTTCTAATTGCACCCAAGCCAAAAAAATAGGTGGATACAAACTAGATCATAGCGTTTCACGGGCGCTATTGACCCAATTAATGAGAAGTGAGTTGCCCAAAATTAATTCCAGCAAAAACACTTCTATAAAAAAAGTAACATAATCGAGAGATAGTTTTCATCTTATCAAGAGTCGCGCAAGCCACTTATAGATGTGTAAATTTGGTTGAAATAAGAGTAAAAAACGAGTATATGGACAATTTAAAGGTATTTCGGGGCATTTTATCGTTGCTTATGGCATTTTGGCTGGCATTTGGCAGCTTTTGCTCGCCAGCAGCAGCTTTAACAGATGAACAAAAAATTGTATCCCAAGCTTGGCGAATTGTGAATCGGGCTTATTTAGATGACACATTCAACCATCAAAATTGGGCACAAGTGCGGCAGAAAGCTTTGAAATCAAGACTTAAGGACAGAGACACAGCCTATGAAGCTATTCAAGGCATGCTTAAAACCCTTGATGACCCTTTTACAAGGTTTTTAGACCCCCGACAGTATCGCAGTCTACAGGTTAATACTTCTGGAGAATTGACAGGTGTAGGACTGCAAATTGCTTTAAACCCCGAAACAGGTAAATTAGAGGTAGTTACCCCAATCACAGGTTCCCCAGCAGAAAAAGCAGGAATTCAACCACGCGATCGCATTATCAAAATTGAAGGTAAACCAACAGAAAATCTCACCCTTGACCAAGCAGCTTCCTTAATGCGCGGCAGAGTTGGAACCGCTGTTAGTTTAGTCATAGATAGAGACGGAACTGCTCCCAAAGAAATTTCTATCATCCGCGACCGCATCACCTTAAATCCAGTAATTGCTAAATTACAAAAAGATAAACAAAATAATATCGGCTATATTCGCTTAACTCAATTTAACGCCAATGCTCCTTCAGAATTAGCTCGTGCAGTCAGCGAATTAGAAGAGAAAGGTGCTGATAGTTATGTTTTAGACCTACGAAATAATCCCGGTGGTTTATTGCAAGCGGGAATAGAAGTAGCTCGTTTGTGGTTAGATTCAGGTATTGTGGTCTATACGGTAAACCGGCAAGGTATTCAAGGAAACTTTGAATCTTTTGGACCAGCATTAACACAAGACCCACTAGTTGTTTTGGTAAATCAAGGAACAGCTAGCGCCAGCGAAATATTAGCAGGTGCCTTGCAAGATAACAAACGTGCAACTCTCTTAGGAGAAAAAACCTTTGGAAAAGGCTTAATTCAATCATTATTTGAATTATCAGACGGTTCTGGTTTAGCGGTAACAATTGCTAAGTACGAAACCCCAAATCATAGAGACATTAATAAATTAGGGATTACCCCAGATAAAGTAATTTCCTCAGAACCAATAACAATCAATCAGGTAGCTACCTCTGATGATGTTCAATATCAAGCAGCAGTAAAACTTTTAGAGTCAAAAGTGAACAGTTAGAAGTTAGGAGTAGCAATTAGTAAGTAGCAAGTAGTAAGTAGCGAGTAGTAAGTAGCGAGTAGTAAGTAAATTAGCAATTCCTTCTTTTTGTCGGTTGCTCCACCTTCCATTCCAACTAGTTACTCGTTACCGTTACTTGCTACTTTAAGAGTCTCCCGCTCTTCCCCACTTCGTAGCTTCAAAAAAGCGCTTTTGCTGTAAGTAGCTCTGCTAAATCAAGATTAGCTAAACGACTGTAAGCATTATCTATTAACCGTTCTCCTCGGAGAAAGCCAGTGTTTGCACCGGGACAAATATATTTGAGTGTTTGAGGAGAGAATTTTTCTAGTAAAGATTTGATACTTTTAATTTGTCGGTGCCAATGAAAAGTTTTAGATGTTCTTAAAGGTACTGGTTCTGCTTCTCGATTAGGCAATAAATGTCTTCCTGTAAACAATATTCCTCCATCCGAATTGTGATACAAGCAAGACGAACCGGGGGAATGACCTGGTGTCCAAATTACTTGCGATACTGAATCAATAGTAAATTTTTCCGTAAAAGCAGTTACCCTTGATTCAGGCAATAAATAAGCAACTTGTTCTTGAATTAAAATTTCACAGCCAAAATTTTTCTGTATTTCTTCACTTTTACCAATGGCACCTCGATGACTAATAAACAACCAACGTACACCACCATTATTTTCTAGAAAATCCTGAGTATTTTTGTCCCAAGCAGGACAGTCGATGAGAATATTGCCTTCATTTCTTAAAATAAAGTAAGAAGTTCCTCCTAAAGTATCTCGATTGGGAGGAAATGCAATTAAAGAGTTCAGAATTTCCTTTGGTGGTTTGCGTGTATGATTACTTTGCTCTTGAAATGGGGAGCGCATAGGAAAAGAATTTGTTAAGGAGAAAGGTTGTTTGCTTATGGTATGTACGGTAACTTCATATTTAATTTAGAGGAGAACTTAAAAACAGTTTCCGCTAAAAATTCGGGTTTAGATTCCGTTTTTTTATATTCGCATGCAGTACTAACACTACAGCAAGACATTCCCAAAAGAGTAAATGAAAATAAAATGACATCCTGGCTTCTAATTATTTTAGGAATATTCACTTACTATACCCTCAGACGAAATGTTGCGAAAGTGACAAAAACTCCCCCTTGGCTGTTGTGGTTAGTATTGATGGCACCACCGATAATATGGACTGGTTGGACGATAAAGTATGAAACCCAAGTTCCATCAGGTTTAGTTTTTGGTTCATTAGTAGTTTGTTTTGTCTTATACTGGGTCTTGTTTGATTGGGGTCGAGTCCCTGTCAAAGATAGAAAAGATAAAGAGCAAAAAGAATCATCAGCACCTTCTCAAGTAACGCAATCGGCGGCTGTAAATCCTACTGTAGAATCGCTACCAATGCGTCCTATTGAACCAGAGGAAGAAAGTGAACTTCGTTCGTGTTTTCCTTGGTCTTTATACTATATTCACAATATTGAATACCGTCCCCAAGCTGTGATTTGCCGGGGTCAGTTAAGAACAGAGGCTGTTATTGCCTACGAGAAGATTAAAGAAAATATCGAAGCAAAATTTGGCGATCGCTTCATTTTAATTTTTCAAGAAGGTTTCAATGGTAAACCAATATTTTTGTTAGTTCCCAATCATCAGCGGAATAAAGCAGTAGCAGGAGGAACCGAAAAATTAGCTAAACCAGGGTTAGCTTTATTACTGGTAGGAGCGACTTTGATGACTACGACTTTAGTCGGAACGAAGATTGCCGGTATTGAATCTAATCAATTATCTTCTAATCCTGCTTTGATATTGCAGGGATTACCTTATGCTTTATCGTTAATGACCATTTTAGGTATACATGAAATGGGTCATTATTTGACAGCAAAGTTTTACAAGATTCGCACCACGCTGCCATATTTTATTCCTATACCTGCTTTCTTGGGAACATTTGGTGCATTTATTCAGATGCGTAGCCCCGTACCAAATCGTAAGGCTTTATTTGACGTTAGTATTGCTGGTCCTATTGCTGGTTTTTTAGCAAGTTTACCTTTACTGATATGGGGTTTAATTAACTCGGAAGTAGTTCCCATAGAAGAGGAAGTACAATTTTTAAATATTGATGCTTTGAATCCAAGCCATTCAATATTAATAGCGCTACTCGCAAAATTGATTTTGGGAGCTCAGTTAAGCTCTGGATTGGCTATAGATTTACACCCAGTAGCGGTAGCTGGTTTCCTCGGAATAATTGTTACGGCGTTAAATTTGATGCCAGTAGGACAACTTGATGGAGGTCATATTATTCATGCAATGCTTGGTCAGAAAACAGCAATGATTGTTGGACAAGCTGCTCGTTTATTTATGCTGTTACTCTCCTTAATTCAATCGGAATACTTATATTGGGCAATCTACTTAATATTTGTACGTCTGACAGACGAACCAGCTTTGAACGATGTAACTGAACTAGATAATAAACGAGATGCTTTAGGAGTTTTAGCAATTGCGCTGCTAATTTTGATTGTGTTGCCATTACCGCAGACACTTGCGCGTTTGTTAAATATTTAAATGATGCAGAGTAAGCGGCTTTTAATCTTCAATAATTAATAATGCTGATTTTTAGCCTCTCTCGTCATATTCCAATTAATCTATATTCCAATTTTGTTGTAAGTAGTTGTTTCAGATTAAAATAAATTTACATTTTTTGGGAACAATGTTAAATAGTAAATTTTTTACTCTACAAAATGGCTTTACTTACTATATGATGTATCATTCTATGGTTCATCAATAATTAATTAATAGATGAATCATTAACTATATTTTCGTCAAGGATATAAAATAGGGATGACACTGCAAATTCTCTCCACAGTATCAGTATTTTTTGTATTAATCGTTACTATATTGGTATTTCAAATTAAAAGTAGCTTGCATGCTAGCAAGATTGAACAAGAAAAATTGTTAAAGCTGGTAGAAGCCACAAGTGAGTCAAACAAGCAGTTAACTCAAATAGTTGCTGAAAATAGTAAAAATCAAGCCGAATCTTCTCAAGCTTTAAAAAGCCAGGTTGATAATTTAACTCAAACTACAGAAAAACTTGAAAATCATCTTAATGAGTTAGATAAAGCAAATACTCAAACAAGAAAAACCCTAACTCAAGCAATTGATACCAACAAAAATCTTTCTCAAGAAAACTTACAAGCCCTTAGTTCCAAACTAGAAACATTTTCTTCCGTTTCTAGCAAAGTTGATAATTTATTCAGTACTACAGAAAAGTTAGAATCTCATTTAAATGAGTTGGATAAAGCGAGCAATCAAACAAGAGAAAGTCTTACTCAAGCAATCGATAAAAGCAATAATCTTTCTCAGGAAACCCTCAAAGAATTTAGTTCTAAATTAGAAGCATTTGCTTCTGTTTTAACCAAAGTCGAGAATTTAACTCAAAC
>ERZ1740052.448-NODE-448-length-14303-cov-6.509896_pt1 | contig 14303 bp, 20 predicted proteins | sample MGYA00581750_ERZ1740052 | MGnify/ENA primary metagenome ERZ1740052 (study PRJEB43018, sample SAMN04849743) | marine metagenome | isolation source: floating plastic debris | place: Pacific Ocean | collected 2008-08-30 | study: EMG produced TPA metagenomics assembly... | reverse complement strand
TACAATCATCTAATATTTTGTTCGTTTTATAATTTAAGTGTAATTATATGTTATTCAGATATTTGTTTTATTTGTTGTTGAATTGTTTTTCAATCTATATAATGATTCTTAAATAAGCTTTTAAAACAGCAATAAATTAATAGTCAAACTGATAATTAAAAATTCTCTTTTTTTTTAGAAAACTTTATGTATATTTGCACACTGTTTTTAGAGGGTAAATTATGCCTTGTAATTACTTAATTAAATATTTTTTAACTGGTTTCAGGTTTAATAGCTACGTTTTTGTAGGTACAATAGAAGTTATTAAAAACCAAAACCACAAATTAAATCAATATGTATACAGATCCAATCGCGGATTTTCTTACTCGAGTGAGAAATGCTATTTCAGCTGGTCACAGAGTTGTAGAAGTTCCTGCTTCTAAGTTGAAGAAGGAAATGACCAAGATTTTGTTCGATCAAGGTTACATTTTAAGTTATCAATTTAACGATGATTCAGTTCAAGGATCTATCAAGATAGCTTTAAAGTATGATCGTTTAACAAAAGAACCGGTTATCAGAAAAATTCAGAGAGTATCTACACCAGGTTTACGTAGGTATGTAGGTGCAAAAGAAATGCCAAGAGTTTTAAATGGACTAGGTATTGCAATTGTATCAACTTCTAAAGGTGTGATGACAAACAAGAAGGCACGCCAAGAGAATGTTGGTGGAGAAGTACTTTGTTACGTTTACTAATTTAAACATTTTGTAAGATGAGTAGAATAGGTAAAAGCCCAATCACATTGCCACAAGGTGTTGAAGTTAAAGTAAACGATAACGTGGTTACAGTAAAAGGTAAGTTAGGAGAGTTAAATCAAAAGTTGACTTCTGATATTACTTTAAAGATCGAAGATGGAACTTTAACAGTAGAGAGACCATCAGATAGTAAAGAACATAAAGCTGCACATGGTTTATACCGAGCTTTAATCAGTAATATGGTTGAAGGTGTTAGTAAAGGTTATACTAAGGAGTTAGAGTTAGTAGGAGTAGGTTATAGAGCATCAAATCAAGGTCAAAAATTAGATTTAGCTCTAGGATTTTCTCATAACATTGTTTTAGAGTTAGCACCAGAAGTAAAGGTTGAGACAGTATCTGAAAAAGGTAAAAATCCAATCGTAAAATTAACTTCTCATGATAAGCAGTTAGTTGGTCAGGTTGCGGCAAAGATACGTTCTTTCCGTAAGCCAGAACCATATAAAGGTAAGGGAGTTAAGTTTGTTGGTGAAGTAATTAGAAGAAAAGCAGGTAAATCTGCATAATATTAGTGTTATGGCATTATCAAAACTTGAAAGAAGACAACGTATAAAGTATAGAATTAGAAAAGATATTACAGGAACAGCTGTTAAACCAAGGTTATCAGTTTTCAGAAGTAATAAAGAAATCTATGCTCAAATAATTAATGATGTAGACGGTGTTACATTAGCATCTGCTTCATCTAGAGATAAAGAAATTGCATCTGGTTCTAAGGCAGAATCTGCTGCTGCAGTTGGAAAAGCAATCGCTGAAAAAGCTGTAAAAGCAGGAATTGAATCTATAGCTTTCGATAGAAATGGTTACTTATACCATGGACGTGTGAAAGTATTAGCTGATGCTGCAAGAGAAGCTGGTTTAAAATTTTAAGAAATTATATTATGTTAGGATATAAAAACGCAGAAAGAGTAAAACCAAGCGGATTAGAGCTTGTTGATAGATTAGTAGGTGTACAGCGTGTTACTAAGGTTACTAAAGGAGGTAGAGCATTTGGTTTCTCTGCTATAGTAGTAGTAGGTGATGGTAAAGGAGTTGTAGGACATGGATTAGGTAAATCTAAAGACGTTTCTTCTGCAATAGCTAAAGCTGTAGAAGATGCAAAGAAAAATTTAGTCCGTATTCCGCTTTTAAATGGAACTTTACCTCACGAACAAAAAGGTAAATTTGGTGGAGCAAAGGTTTTTATTAAACCAGCTTCAAATGGTACCGGAGTTATTGCTGGTGGTGCAGTGCGTGCAGTATTAGAATCAGTAGGAGTACATGATGTATTATCTAAGTCTCAAGGATCATCAAATCCTCACAATGTAGTTAAAGCAACTTTTGATGCTTTATTACAATTACGTAGTGCAGAGACTGTAGCTAGACAAAGAGGTATTTCTTTAGATAAAGTTTTTAACGGTTAAAAATTAAGACGATGAGTAAGATTAGAGTTACACAAGTAAAAAGTCAAATAGGTCGCCTTAAGAATCAAAAGAGAACGTTAGAGGCGTTAGGATTAAAAAGAATTAATCATACTGTTGAGCACGACGCGTCTGCTACAATTTTAGGAATGGTTAATAAAGTTCAACACTTAGTTTCTGTAGAAGAAATTAAATAAGAAGATAATTAAAATGGGTTTACATAACTTAAAACCAGCAGCTGGATCAACTAAGAGTGGAAAGAGAATCGCTCGTGGTGAAGGATCTGGACATGGTGGTACCTCTACAAGAGGACATAAAGGAGCTAAATCTCGTTCTGGATACTCTCGTAAAATCGGGTTTGAAGGAGGTCAAATGCCACTTCAAAGACGTGTGCCTAAGTTTGGATTCACTAACATTAACCGTAAGGAATATGTTGGAGTTAACTTAGATAGATTACAAGAGTTAGTAGATAACGGTAGAATTACTGATACAGTAAATATCGAAGTTTAAATTCAAAACAGATTAGCACGTAAAAATGATCTTGTAAAGATTTTAGGACGTGGTGAATTAAAAGCTAAATTAAATATTACTGTACACAAATTTACTGCAACAGCAAAAGCGGCTATCGAAGCAGCTGGAGGTGAAGCAGTAACTTTATAATCCCTGTTAAAAGATGAAGTTTATAAACACTTTAAGAGACATTTTTAAGATTGAAGAGTTAAAAGATAAGTTACTTTTAACTATAGGTTTAATCGCTGTATATCGATTTATGGCTGCAGTTCCTTTACCAGGAATTGATCCAACTCAGTTAGCAGCTTTAAAAGATCAAGCAGGAGGTGGACTCTTAGGTTTATTAAATGCATTTACAGGAGGGGCATTTGCTAGAGCATCTGTAATGGCGCTTGGTATTATGCCTTACATTTCTGCATCGATTGTAGTTCAGTTAATGGGAATAGCTGTTCCTTATTTACAAAAGCTACAAAAAGATGGAGAGAGTGGACGTAAGAAAATTACACAAATTACTCGTTGGTTAACAATACTAATTACTTTAGTACAAGGGCCAACATATATTACGGCAATTAAAACTCAATTTGGGTTACCAGAATCTGCTTTCTTAGTTGGTGGTGCTACTTTTTGGGTTTCATCAATGATTTTACTAACCGCAGGTACAATTTTCGCTATGTGGTTAGGTGAAAGAATTACAGATAAAGGAGTTGGTAATGGTATCTCCCTTTTGATTACTGTAGGTATCATCGCAAACTTCCCAGCAGCTTTTATGCAAGAGTTTATTGCTAAAACTACTAACGCTGGAGGTGGTGGTATAATGATGATTTTAATTGAAGTATTAGTGTGGTTTGTTGTAATATTATTAACTGTATTACTTGTTACAGCGGTTCGTAAGATTGCTGTTCAATATGCTAGAAGAACAGCTATAGCAGACATTAAAGATGTTGAGGGAGCTAGACAATATATTCCTTTAAAGTTAAATGCTGCTGGTGTAATGCCAATCATCTTCGCACAAGCAATTATGTTTTTACCAATGACTTTAGGTCAGAAGTATCCAGCTTTAGCTAGTTTAGCTGATATTAACGGATTATGGTATAACGTAATCTTTGCGTTACTAATTATAATATTCAGTTATTTCTACACAGCGATAACTATACCAACAAATAAAATGGCAGAAGATTTAAAGAGAAGTAATGGTTTTGTTCCAGGATACAAGCCTGGAGAAGAAACAGCAAATCATTTAGATTCTGTTTTATCTAAAATTACTTTTCCTGGATCTTTGTTTTTAGCAGGTTTATCAATTTTACCTGCTATAGCAACTAAGTTTGGAATTACTCAAAACTGGGCGTTATTTTATGGAGGTACTTCATTAATAATTATGGTAGGTGTTGCAATAGATACTATTCAGCAAATCAATTCATATTTATTAAACAGTCGTTATGACGGTTTAATGAAAACAGGTAATACTAATAGAAAATCATTAAAGTAATTATGGCTAAACAACCAGCAATTCAACAAGACGGAACGATTACGGAAGCATTATCAAATGCAATGTTCCGTGTAGAATTAGAAAATGGACATATTGTTACAGCACACATTTCAGGGAAAATGCGTATGCATTACATCAAACTTTTACCTGGAGATAAGGTGAAGTTAGAAATGAGTCCTTATGATTTAACTAAGGCAAGAATTACTTACAGATATTAAAAAAACACACTGATGAAAGTAAGAGCATCATTAAAGAAAAGAAGTGCCGACTGTAAAATTGTACGCAGAAAAGGCAGACTATATGTAATTAACAAAAAGAATCCTAGATTTAAACAAAGACAAGGTTAGTTATGGCAAGAATCGCAGGTATTGATATTCCAAAGAATAAGAGAGGTGTAATCGCTTTAACATACATCTTTGGTATAGGAAAAAGCAGAGCTAAAGAAGTTTTAGCAGAAGCAAAAATTGACGAAAGCATTAAAGTTCAAGATTGGAACGATGATCAAATTGCAGCTATTCGTGAGCAAGTAGGAAAGTACACTATTGAGGGTGAATTACGTTCTGAAGTTCAATTAAACATTAAACGTTTAATGGATATCGGTTGTCAAAGAGGAATCCGTCACAGATTAGGATTACCTTTAAGAGGACAAAGAACTAAGAACAACTCTCGTACTAGAAAAGGTAAGAGAAAAACTGTAGCAAACAAGAAAAAATAATCACTAGATTATTTTTACTAAACTAGTAAAGAATCATGGCAAAATCTAAAGTAACTAAGAAACGCAAAGTAGTAATTGAGTCTACAGGTGAGGCTCATATCACTGCATCGTTCAATAACATTATCATCTCTTTAACTAATAAAAAGGGAGATGTAATTTCATGGTCTTCTGCAGGTAAGATGGGATTTAGAGGGTCTAAGAAAAATACACCTTATGCAGCTCAGTTAGCTGCTGAGAACTGTGCTGAAGTTGCTAAAGAAGCAGGTTTACGCAAAGTAAAAGTGTATGTTAAAGGACCAGGTAATGGTAGAGAATCAGCTATCAGATCTATCCATAATTCAGGTATCGAGGTTACAGAAATCATTGATGTAACTCCAATTCCACACAATGGATGTCGTCCACCTAAAAGAAGAAGAGTATAATTATATTTTAACAAAGTAGGAAATTTGATTGTCGAAGGAGTACGCCTTAATTCACAATCCCTACTTAAATTTTAAGAAATGGCAAGATATACAGGACCAAAAACTAAAATCGCTCGTAAATTTGGTGAAGCGATCTTCGGAGACGATAAAAACTTCGAGAAAAGAAACTATCCTCCAGGGCAACACGGTAATGCTAAACGTAGAGGAAAGAAATCAGAATATGCAGTTCAGTTAATGGAAAAGCAAAAAGCTAAGTATACTTATGGTATTTTAGAGCGTCAATTCCGTAACTTATTTAAAAAAGCTCAAGCTTCTGGTGGTATTACAGGTGAGGTTTTATTACAATTATGTGAATCTCGTTTAGATAATACTGTTTACCGTTTAGGAATTTCTAATTCTCGTAGAGGAGCTCGTCAATTAGTATCTCACCGTCACATTACTGTAAATGGAAATATTGTAAATATTCCTTCTTACAGATTAAAAGCTGGAGATGTTGTTGCAGTAAGAGAGAAATCTAAATCTTTAGATGCTATCGAAAATGCATTAGCTTCAAATAGTGCAGTATACGAGTGGTTAACTTGGAACGCAGAGCAAAAATCTGGAACTTTTGTAAAAGCTCCAGAAAGATTACAGATTCCTGAAAACATTAAGGAGCAGTTAATCGTAGAATTATATTCTAAATAATAAATTAATTATAACCATATTGGTGTCCAGCCAAAGGGTCCGTTCGTTCTTCTTCAAACTTACGGACCGCGCAACTGGGTAACAATTAAAACGAAGAAAAATAAATGGCGATTTTAAATTTTCAAAAGCCCGATAAAGTAATCATGATAGAATCTACTGATTTTAAAGGTAGATTTGAGTTCAGACCATTAGAACCAGGTTTTGGTTTAACTGTTGGTAATGCTTTAAGAAGAGTATTATTATCATCTTTAGAAGGATTTGCAATCACATCTTTAAGAGTTGATGGAGTAGAGCACGAGTTTTCAACTATAACTGGTGTTGTAGAAGATGTAACTGAAATGATCTTAAATTTAAAGCAAGTTCGTTTCAAAAAGCAAATCGAAGAATCAGATAGAGAAACAGTTACTATTGCAATCTCAGGTCAAGAGCAGTTAACTGCTGGTGATTTACAGAAATTTATTTCTGGTTTTCAAGTATTAAATCCAGATTTAGTAATCTGTAACATGGATAAATCTGTAAAGATTAATGCGGAGATTACAATTGAAAAAGGTAGAGGATTTGTACCAGCTGAAGAAAACAAGAAATCAGGAGCTCCATTAGGAACAATTTTTACTGATTCAATCTTTACACCAATTAAAAATGTAAAGTATGCAGTTGAAAATTTCCGTGTTGAGCAAAAAACTGATTACGAAAAATTAGTTTTCGATATTGATACAGATGGATCTATCAATCCAAAAGATGCTTTAACAGAGGCTGCTAAGATTTTAATCCACCACTTCATGTTATTCTCTGATGAAAGAATAACTTTAGAGGCAGATGAAATCGCACAAACTGAATCTTACGATGAAGAGTCACTTCATATGCGTCAGTTATTAAAGACGAAATTAGTAGATATGGATTTATCTGTTCGTGCTTTAAACTGTTTAAAAGCAGCAGAAGTAGATACATTAGGTGATTTAGTATCATTCAACAAGAGTGATTTAATGAAGTTCAGAAACTTTGGTAAAAAATCATTAACAGAATTAGAAGAGTTAGTGAACAATAAAGGCTTAAGCTTCGGAATGGATTTATCAAAGTATAAATTAGATAGAGATTAAATTAATCAAGGTTTGCATATTTTGCTCCTCTAAAGTGAGTTGAGCAAGATGTTAATCTAAAACAAAACGTCATGAGACACGGAAAAAAAGTTAACCATTTAGGTAGAAAAACAGCGCATAGAAAAGCTATGTTGGCTAATATGGCATGTTCTTTAATCGAGCATAAGCGTATTAACACTACTGAAGCAAAGGCAAAAGCATTACGTAAGTTTGTTGAGCCTTTAATAACTAAAGCTAAAGCTGAAAATAACGGTACAGAAGAAAAGAATATGCACAATCGTCGTGTAGTATTTAGTTACTTAAGAAATAAGTATGCTGTTACTGAGTTATTCAAAGAAGTAGCTGTAAAAGTAGGAGATAGACCTGGAGGTTATGTTAGAATTATCAAGTTAGGAAATCGTTTAGGAGATAACGCTCCTATGGCAATGGTAGAATTAGTTGATTACAACGAATTATACAGCCCTAACGGTAAGAAAGCTAAGAAGACAACTCGTCGTAGTCGTCGTGGTGGTGCTAAAAAAGCAGAATCAACACCAGTAGCAGATGTTGAAGCTTCACAAGAAGAAGAATAAGATGTCTGGTGATTTGAAATAATATAAAAGGATAAACTATTAAGTTTATCCTTTTTTTTATATATTATTGAAAATTAAAAAATTAACCTTATGAAAAAACTAATCTTCATATTATCAATCTTTGTTTTTAAATGTGTTTATTCTCAAAATTTACCATCTTTAGAAATTTTATCTCCAAGCAATCAACTTACAAATCAGTTAAGCAGCAAAGGAGATAATAATGGAGATCCTATTAAAGGAAGTGTTTATTTAAAAGAGAATTGGACAAATAAACTAACAGTAAAAAGTAACACAGGTAAAATTTATGAGTTCGACAATACAAACTTTAATGTAAAAGAAAATTTATTTGTCGTAAATAAAGGTTCTCAATCTTTTTTTAAAGTTGATGATTCTAAAGCCAAAGAGATATACCTAAATGGAATTCAATTTGTAAAGGTAAATGGAACTTATTATGAAGTTATTGCTGTAGTTAACAATTCAATGATTGTAAAGTTTCATGAATTAACAGTTTTAGAAGGACAAGTAAATCCTTTTTCAAAAGAAAAAGTAGGAGATGATAAATATAAAATTAATAGTACTTATCATATTGTCCAAAATAATACAGTTGATAAATTTAAATTGAAATCAAAAAAGGTTTTAAGTTTAATGAATGAAGATAAAGTGAAGCAAGTAAAAAAATATGCTAAAGATAATTCTCTATCATTCAAAAAAGAAAATGAGCTAAGAAAGATTATTAAGTTCTATACTTCAATATAATAATTGATTAATATTTTTGTAGACCAAATAAATAATTGAATTTGAATTTAGAGTTAACATATAATTATCAACAACAAAAAGAAAAAAATAATATTAAAGAAAGCAATAAACAGTTATTACCTTTTTTAAAAAAGAAAGGTATTTTAATTAATTTCTTAATAAAATATTGTAAAATTTAAATTTTTATAAAAAGGATTAACAATTGTGTTTGTCCTTTTTTTTTAAACTATTTTTGACAAACTTTTTTAACATGAAATACACAACTAGAAAGAAAGCTCTTGTTTTATTAGCAGATGGAACAATTTTTTACGGTAAATCTATTGGTATAGAAGGAACAGTTACTGGAGAAATTTGTTTTAACACAGGAATGACAGGTTATCAAGAGATTTTTACTGATCCTTCTTATTACGGACAATTAATGGTAGCAACGAATGCTCACATAGGAAACTATGGAGTTAATGACGAGGAAGTTGAGTCTGAAGGAATCAAAATTTCTGGATTAATTTGTAGAAACTTTAGTTTTGAGCATTCAAGAGTAGATTCAGATGGTAACTTAAAAGATTGGTTTGAGAAGCATAATTTAGTTGCAATTTCTGATGTAGATACAAGAGCATTAGTGTCTTATATTAGAGAGAATGGAGCTATGAATGCTATCATTTCAACAGATGTTGATAATATCGATAAACTTAAAGAAGAATTAGCCGGTGTTCCTAATATGGAAGGATTAGAGTTAGCTTCTAAAGTTTCAACAAAAGAGCCATATTTCGTAGGAGATGAAAACTCTTCAATTAAGATCGCAGCTTTAGATATTGGAATTAAAAAGAATATTTTAAGAAATTTAGCTAAGAGAGATGCTTATATTAAAGTGTTTCCTTACAACGCTAAATTTTCAGATTTACAAGATTGGAATCCAGATGGATATTTCATATCAAACGGTCCTGGAGACCCAGAACCTTTAGTAGACGCACAAAACGTAGCAAAAGAGATAATAGAAAAGAATTTGCCATTATTCGGTATTTGTTTAGGACATCAGGTTATTGCTTTAGCTAATGGTATTTCAACTTATAAAATGCATAATGGGCATAGAGGTATCAATCATCCAGTGAAAAACTTAATTACAAGTAAAGGTGAAATTACTTCTCAAAACCATGGTTTTGCTATTAATAGAGAAGAAACTGAAGCACATGCAGATGTAGAAATTACTCATGTTCACTTAAATGATAATACCGTAGCAGGTATTAAGATGAAGAGTAAGAATGTATTTTCAGTTCAATATCACCCGGAAGCTAGCCCTGGACCACACGATTCAGAGTATCTATTTGATCAATTTATAGAAAATATTAAAAAAGTTAAGTAATTGTTTTAATGAGAAGGTATGTAGAAGTAACTCAAGAATCAGGTAAAGAGTTTTTCAAGAACTATCAAAGTAAAGGAAGAATTGTAATGCTGAATCTTTTGAAATTTAAAGATGTTGCTGATTATACCGATTTGGAAACAATTAAACCAGATAAAGAAATTTCAGGTAAAGAAGCGTATGAGTTGTAAATGACTCATACGCTTCCTAGTATTAAGAAATACGGAAGTGAAGTTTTATTCAAAGGAAATAGAGGAGACTTTGTTATTGGACCTATAGAAGAAAACTGGGATTATGTACTTTTAGTAACACATGAGTCTGTAGAAACATTTATGAAATTTGCTAAAGACAAAGAGTATCTGAAAACTTTAGGTCATAGAAAATCAGCTTTATTAGATTCAAGATTATTACCAATTCAGAACTAAAATCTTTATAAAAAAAACAAGATTTGAAAAAATCTTGTTTTTCATTCGATAAGATATTATCGATTATTTATCCTTTTTGTTCTGATCAGTAGGTTTGATATCTCTAAATACATCAGATAAGCCACAATCACCAGAAGTTAAACATTGATTTTGATTACTTGTGTTCTTATCTTGTAAGTATGCTTGATACCCAAGAGTCCAACCTTGTCTTAAACCATTACGGTAAGCAGCAAGATATTCTGGTCCGCCATGAATCCCACCAACAGTGTAACTATTAATTAGAGTTAAAGTCTTTTGATAGTATTTGCTATTGTTTGCTTTACCGAAATTGTAACCATCATTAAACCCTTTTTCATAAGCTTCGTGTAAACTAGCTGATTGAGCTTCCGCTGTTCCATTTGATAAGTAAATGCTAAGACACATTAATAAATAAATAAATTTTTTCATAATTGAATTTTTATAATTAATAATAATTTGTTGTTTGATTATTTAACCTCCCTTTTTATTGATTAAGTAATCTTCGACAAAACAACGTCTTTATTAGAAATCTTGAAAAACAAAAATGATAAGTGTCATAAATTAATTGATTAAAATATCAAATGACATGATAAAGTATAGAAATAAGATTATAATTTAAATATGGAATTAAGATGACCTTTTTTAGGCTAGATGAATTTTTTGAATGAAAAAGCTACACGAAAAGGATAGGAGTTGTTTGTTTCATTTTTGAATATAAACGAACAGATTTACTAATATTATCTATTGTTTTAGATAATTAGTACTAAATTTGGAGAGTAAAACGATTTCGTAAAAATTAAGTAAAAATCAACTTTAAAAACTGTAGCATTTGTAAATTAGCTACAGCCAAAATAACTAAAAATATAAAAGATGAGTATTATTATCAACATCCACGCACGTCAAATTTTCGATTCTAGAGGAAATCCTACAGTAGAAGTAGATGTAACTACTGAAAACGGAGTGTTAGGTAGAGCAGCTGTACCTTCAGGAGCTTCGACAGGAGAACATGAAGCAGTTGAGTTACGTGATGGAGGAGATGATTATATGGGTAAAGGTGTTGCAAAAGCTGTTGAAAATGTAAACACTATTATAGCTCAAGAATTATTAGGAGTTTCTGTTTTCGAACAAAACTTAATTGATAAAATGATGATTGATTTAGATGGTACGCCAAATAAATCTAACTTAGGAGCTAATGCAATCTTAGGAGTTTCTTTAGCTGTTGCAAAAGCAGCTGCTAACGAATTAGGAATTCCTTTATATAGATATGTTGGAGGAGTAAGTGCAAATACTTTACCAGTTCCAATGATGAATATTATCAATGGAGGTTCGCATTCAGATGCACCTATTGCTTTTCAAGAATTTATGGTAATGCCTGTAAAAGCTGAAAGTTTTACTCATGCAATGAAAATGGGATCTGAAATTTTTCATAACTTAAAGAAAGTATTACATAGTAGAAATTTATCTACAGCAGTTGGAGATGAAGGAGGCTTTGCACCAACTTTAGAAGGAACTGAAGATGCTTTAGATACAATTGCTTTAGCGGTTAAAAATGCGGGTTATAAGTTAGGAGATGAAATCATGATTGCTTTAGATTGTGCTTCTGCTGAGTTTTATGTAGACGGTAAATACGATTATACAAAATTTGAAGGAGATAAAGGACAAGTTCGAACTAGTAAAGAGCAAGCAGATTATTTAGCTGAGTTAACAGAAAAGTATCCTATTATTTCAATCGAAGATGGAATGGATGAAAATGACTGGGATGGATGGAAATATTTAACTGAAAAAGTTGGAGATAAAGTTCAATTAGTTGGAGATGATTTATTTGTTACTAACGTAGAGCGTTTATCTAGAGGAATTGAAAACGGTATTGCTAACTCAATTTTAATTAAAGTAAATCAAATTGGTACTTTAACAGAAACTATTGCAGCTGTTAACATGGCACATAATGCAGGATATACATCTGTAATGAGTCACCGTTCTGGAGAAACTGAAGATAATACAATTGCAGATTTAGCTGTAGCATTAAATACAGGGCAAATTAAAACTGGTTCTGCTTCAAGATCAGATCGTATGGCTAAATACAATCAGTTACTAAGAATTGAAGAGCAATTAGATGATGTGGCTTATTATCCACAAACAAAAGCTTTTAAGATTTAAAAAAGTCAAATTATATATTCAAAAGCCTCGATTTATCGAGGCTTTTTTTGTTTAAAGTTTATATTAAAATTGGTTAACCAACTTTGGTTTTCTATCAATAATATCATTATTTTTACGATAATTTTAACGTAATGTTTTTTAAGAATACTAGACTAAAAAACAACGCACGATCTGTATTTTAGTGAAAAAACAAATAAATTAAAGTTATTATTTAGATATCTAAAATCTATCGATGAAGATTTTTTAAATACTTTAAAAAATGGTATCTTCGTGCATCATTTCAATTATTAATAAATTAAATAGAAAATGTCAGAAATAGCGAAATTACAAATTGGCGAAAACACCTACGAATTTCCGTTAGTAAAAGGAACGGAAGATGAAGTTGCAATAGATATTAAAACCTTAAGAGGAGCTACAGGAGGAATTATTACTATAGATCCAGGTTTTAAAAATACAGGTTCTTGTCAAAGTGCTATTACATTTTTGAATGGTGAAGAAGGTGTGTTAAGATATAGAGGGTACTCAATTGAAGAATTAGCTGAAAAAGCAGATTTCTTAGAGGTAGCTTACTTATTAATTTTTGGAGAATTACCAACGCAAGAACAACTAGATAAATTCTACAACGACATATTAGATAATGCAATTGTAGATGACGATGTTAAAAAGATTATAGATGCATTTCCAAAGAATGCTCACCCAATGGGATTATTATCTTCTTTAACTTCTGCTTTAACGGCATTTAACCCTTCTTCTGTAAACGTTGATTCTGAAGAAGAAATGTATAACGCTATAGTAAAGATTATGGGTAAATTCCCAGTGTTAGTATCTTGGTCTATGCGTAAAATTAAAGGTTTACCATTAAACTATGGTTCTCGTAAATTAGGTTATGTTGAAAATATTATGAAAATGATGTTTGAAAAGCCAAATGAAGAGTACGAAATAAATCCAATCGTTAAAGATGCTTTAGATAAATTATTAATCTTACATGCAGATCATGAGCAAAACTGTTCAACTTCTACAGTAAGAGTAGTAGGTTCTTCTCATGCTGGATTATTTGCTTCTATATCTGCAGGAATTTCTGCGCTTTGGGGACCATTACATGGTGGAGCTAACCAAGCAGTTTTAGAAATGTTAGAAGCTATCAAAGCTGATGGTGGAGACACTAAAAAATACATGGCTAAAGCTAAGGATAAAGAAGATCCATTCCGGCTAATGGGATTCGGACACAGAGTATATAAAAACTTCGATCCAAGAGCAAAAATCATCAAAGTTGCTGCAGATGAAGTATTAGATGATTTAGGAGTTGAAGATCCAGTATTAGATATTGCCAAAGGTTTAGAGCAAGAAGCATTAAGCGACGATTACTTTGTGAAAAGAAAATTATATCCTAATGTAGATTTCTATTCAGGTATTATTTATAGAGCTATGGGGATTCCTGTAGAAATGTTTACAGTAATGTTTGCTTTAGGTCGTTTACCAGGATGGATTGCTCAATGGAGAGAAATGCGTTTACGTAAAGAACCAATTGGTCGTCCTCGTCAAGTTTATACTGGTGAAAATTACCGTCCTTTTGTAAAAATCAATAAAAGATAACAACAATTAAAATGATATAATGTCATTCTGAAGTTTTACTCAGAATGACATTTTTTTTGCTATATGTTACAACATAATGTAAAATATCAGCTCTAGTGTATGTCACTTACTGTGATCTTCTAACTCCGCCATTTCTTCATCCACCAAATCCTGAATAATACAAAGCGACCATGAGATAAAGGACTTTGGTCAGAGTAAGAGGGGCACAGGTCAGCAAATTCATGCAGTTGATTTTTGGGGATACGAAAAATGTATCACAAAGAAAAGTGAAGTCTACTTCCTACAATGTCACGCTATTTGGACTAATTTTAAATTTCTCAGAGCGCTG
>ERZ1740052.447-NODE-447-length-14338-cov-5.998670_pt1 | contig 14338 bp, 15 predicted proteins | sample MGYA00581750_ERZ1740052 | MGnify/ENA primary metagenome ERZ1740052 (study PRJEB43018, sample SAMN04849743) | marine metagenome | isolation source: floating plastic debris | place: Pacific Ocean | collected 2008-08-30 | study: EMG produced TPA metagenomics assembly... | reverse complement strand
GAAGTCTTCCACGCCTTCTCCCCACCTAATGCAATTGTTTTGACGTTTGCACATGGTTGCGGAAGTACCACGAAATGTTTCTATTCTGCACTAGTCAAGAAGAAGATTCAATCTGAATATGAGGAGGAGTGAGATTACTTAAATCAATTACGATTTTTTGGAGATGACTTAGGAAGAAATTTTAAACTACAATTAAAAATTAATTATTAAATAAATAGAACCTTAAATAAATTAAACAATTATATTATTATGAAGTCAATTAAATTATTAGCATTATTATTTATTTCCACTTTAGTATTTACTGGATGTTCTGATGATGAAACTCCTGAGCAAGTAAATGAAAATGAAGTTATTACTACTATGACAATTACTTTAACTGCTACTGGTCAAACTGATGTAGTTTTAAGAACTCAAGATTTAGACGGTGACGGACCAAACGCTCCAGTATTAACTGTTTCTGGACCATTAGCAGCTAACACTGTATACAACGGATCTATTGTTTTATTAAATGAAACTGAAAGTCCTGCTGAAAATGTAACAGAAGAAATCGAAGAAGAAGATGAAGAACATCAATTCTTTTTCGTATCAACTGGTGCTAATGCTACTTTTGCTTACACAGATACTGATGAAAACAACAATCCTGTTGGTTTAAGCTTTTCTTTAACTACTGCAGATGCTAGTACTGGTTCTTTAACTTTTACTTTAAAGCACGAGCCTAAAAAACCTAATAATGGAACTGTAGCTGATGCTGGTGGATCTACTGATATTGAAACTACTTTTAATGTAACTATTCAATAATTAGTTCATACGAAATTAATCAACCAAATAAAAAAAGAGCTTCCATGTGAAGCTCTTTTTTTATTTATATGAGTTTATTTTTATTAACTCAAAATATTGTTATGATAAATAAGTATTACAAATAAAATGATATCTATTTAAGATACGTACTTTGTCTTTTTTAAACTAAGTAAAACTACTAAAGAAGCTAAAAAGAAAATCGCTAAAGATAAAACACTCCATTGCATTGAATTTGTAACAGCATTTAGTAATCCATAAACAAAAGTTCCAGTTACAATAGCTATTTTCTCAGTTACATCGAAAAAACTGAAATAAGTAGCATGATCGTCGGTTTCTGGTATTAATTTAGAATACGTTGATCTTGCTAAAGATTGAATAGCTCCTAAAACTAAACCTAAAACTCCTCCTAATAAATAGAAATAAACTAATATATTATTTAAGTCTTTATGTAAAAGGAAAGCTCCAAAACAAACAAACATCCAAACAATAATAGTAATCGTTAATGCTTTTATGTTTCCAAATTTTTCTGATATTCTAGAGAAAAGAAAAGCTCCTAAAATTGCTAAAACCTGAATAATTAATATGGTTCCAATTAAATTAATCTTCCCTAATTTTAATTCGGCTGTACCAAATAAAGTAGCTGTTAAAATAATCGTTTGAACTCCAACACTCAATAAAAAGAAAGCTATTAAAAAACGTTTTAAAACTGGATGATCTTTTTTTACTTCTTTTAATACTTTTTTAAGCTCTTGAAAACCTTTCCATAAATAACCTTCTTCTAATTGATCTTTTGGTATTTTTTTATCTTTTGGTAATCTTTTAAAAGTGATTTGAGCAAAACCTAACCACCATAACCCTACAACTACAAAAGATAAACGTGTAGCCACTCCTTCTGTTAAGCCAAAAGAATCATGAAACATAACTAGCGATAAACACAAAAGAAGTAGTAATATAGAGCCGATATATCCATTTATAAAACCTCTTGCACTTACCCTATCATGATCTTCAGGGTGCGCTAACTCAGGCAAATATGCATTGTAGAAAACAATACTTCCCCAGAAACCAATACTTGCTAAAATACTTGATATAATACCAATCCAAGTTGTAGATAAACCGTCAAACAAATACAAACTCATAACTGAAAGACTTCCTAGTAAACAAAAGAATTTCATAAAACTCTTTTTATTCCCCCTGTAATCAGCAATACCTGATAAAATTGGTGAAATGATAGCTACGATTAAAAATGAAAATGATAATGCATATGTATAAAGTGAATTTGGGTGCTCCCACTCTATCCCTAAGAATTTCACAAAATTACCTTCGGTAACAGCATCATAATACATCGGGAAAATTGCTGTACTAATTACTAAAGAATAAACTGAATTTGCCCAGTCGTAAAAGGCCCAAGCTTTTATAACTTTTGAATCTCCTTGTATTGTTTGCATAATGTGTAAAAATTAAAAAACCGTTCTTGTACAAGAACGGTTTGCAATATACTTAAAAAGTTATCGTATTATTTTTTTACTTCTATATTTTTTGTTTGAGCGTTATACTTTGCTGCTAGTTGTTTCGCTGTTGGTAAATAAGCTTTTAAATCAGCAATTCTTGTTTGATTGTGTGGGTGAGTACTTAAAAATTCTGGAGGAGCTTTTCTTCCTGTTTTCTTTGCATTTTCACTCATTCTCTGCCATACATAAATAGCTTCTTCTCCTTTGTAACCAGCCATTATCATAAAAACTAAACCTAATTTATCTGCCTCTGTTTCATGAGTTCTGCTAAATTTCAACATTCCTAATTGAGAACCAACACCATAAGCCATATTCCATAAATTACGTTGTTTGCTATTTGCAGTTCCTAAAGCTACTGCTAAACCTCCCATTTGTTGCATTTGAGCAGAAGACATTCTTTCTTGACCATGCTTAGCAAATGCATGAGCTACTTCGTGCCCCATTACAGCTGCTACTCCATTTGTATTGGCGCAAATAGGCATTATACCTGTGTAAAAGACTACTTTTCCACCTGGCATACACCAAGCATTAATAGTTTCATCATTAATTAAATTAAATTCCCATCGATAAGAATTAGCTTCAGAAGTCATTCCATTGGCTCTCATAAAACGATCTACAGCTCCAGCTATATTTTTTCCAATCGTTTTTAATTCTCGAGCTTGTTTCGTATTATTAATAATTTTGCTTTTATTTTCTTTCAAGAAACCATCATATTGCTGAAAACTCATTGGTAAAACCTGAGAGTCGCTAACAAAATTTACTCTTTTTCTACCTGTAATTGGTACAGTTTCACACTGAATAAATAATGACATTATCCCTATAAATACTAATATTCTTCTCATCTGTTATGGATTTTTTTACACGCTACAAAGTTATGACTCATTTTCGAAGTAAAAGTCACTTTCTATGAAATTAAAAATACAAATTCTATCTTTACCATAAAAATCAATCATTTTTAATGAAAACTACTCAAAACAGAATCTTACCTTCAAGTATGCCTATACCCAACAAGATTAAAAATATAAGTAGATTCATTCAATTTATATCCCCTAGCCTTGTAACGAAATTTTCTTTAAAATTATTTTCTACTCCTGTAAAATTTCCATTACCAAATCGAGAGAAAACTATGTGGGAGAGTGCTCAAAAAAGTAGATTAAAAGTTTCTTCGATTGATAAAGAGATTCATGTATTAACTTATGGATATTCACCTAAAAAAGTACTTTTAGTGCATGGATGGTGTGGTAGAAGCACTCAATTGTTTATGGTTGCTGATAAATTATTAGAAAAAGGTTATATGGTAATTTCTTTTGATGCGCCTGCTCATGGAAAATCTGAAGGAAAAACAACTTTAATGCCAGAATTTATTGAAGCTATTCACGAAATAAATAAAGAACACGGTCCTTTTGAAGCTGCTGTTGGTCATTCTTTAGGAGGTATGTCTTTATATTCAGCATATGCAGATGGTTTTAAAACAAATAAAATTGTATCTATTGGCTCTGGAGATACTATCAGTGAAATTCTAATGAACTTTACAAACAATCTTACATTAAAACCTAAGATTGCTAAAAGAATGAAAAATTATTATGATAAGAAATTAGGTAGAGATATCGATTTAAATGCTAGCTCTGAAACAGCAAAACAAGTAGATATACCTGCTTTAGTTGTTCATGATTCTTTAGATGGTGATGTGGCTGTAAGTTGTGCGTACAGTATTCGTCAAAACTTAAACCAAGGTTCTATTTTAATTACGCAAGGTTTAGGACACACAAAAATCTTACGTGATAAAGAAACCATGAATAGAGTTGTTGATTTTATAATTTCTTAAACATGAAAAAAATACTTTTTTTATTCGCTGTTTTAGCCTTAATCTCTTGTGAATCTATTGCACAGAAAGATAAAGCTTCATCGAAAAAATATAAGGTTCAAAAAACCGATCAAGAATGGAAAAAAGCTTTAACTCCAATTCAATATTATGTATTGAGAAAAGCTGGAACAGAAAGACCAAACACAAGTGAATTTAACTACTTAAAAGAAAAAGGAACCTTTGTTTGTGCTGGTTGCGAAACTCCTTTGTACAAATCGGAACGTAAATTTAATTCAGGAACAGGCTGGCCTTCTTTTGATAAAGCTATTGAACACAATATTGAAACTGATGTAGATTATAAGATTGGTTATGCTAGAACTGAACTTAAGTGTAATACTTGTGGCGGACATTTAGGACATCGATTTAATGATGGACCAAGAGAAACTACGGGATTGCGCGATTGTATTAATGGTGTAGCTTTAAAATTTATTCCTTCAAAAATATAACGTAAATTAAGAGTTGAAAATTCAACTCTTTTTTTATGGCTAATTCTTACTTAAATAGTGCTATCAAACAATTTGAATATTACAAAAGTTTAGGAGATAAAACGTTTCATCAACTCACTAATGATCAATTTTTCTGGATAGCTGATGCTCATGAAAATTCTATAGCGATTATAGTAAAACATATGGTGGGAAATATGTTATCTAGGTGGACAAAATTTTTAACTGAAGATGGTGAAAAAGATTGGCGTAATAGAGATCAAGAATTTGAAAATTCATTCACAACTAAAAAAGAAGTAATTGATTATTGGGAACAAGGTTGGCAATGTTTATTTGATGCTATTTTACCTTTAGGAAAAAATGATTTAGAAAAAATTATTTACATCAGAAATCATGGTCATACTGTTACAGAAGCAATTAATCGTCAGTTATGTCATTATTCTTATCATACAGGACAAATTGTATTTTTAGGAAAAATGCTAACTAACGAAAAATGGCAATCTTTATCAATTCCAAAAGGAGATTCTAAACAATATAATCAAGAAAAATTCTCAAAAGATAAAATGCGTAAACACTTTACAGAGGATTTATAATTGTTTGCGTTGTTGCTCTTTCACATAAAGAAGAATAAATTACAGTTACTTTATTTGCTGTAGTATCTTTTTTACTCAATCGATCTAAGAGTTGTTTTGCTGTAGTTCTTCCTAATCGCTTTCCGTGTTGATCAACTGTACTTAAACTTGGTTTTAAATGCTCAGAAATTTTAGTACCTGCATAACCGATAATCAACAACTTGCGATCTTCTAAAAGCTGTCTTTTACTTGCTATTCTAAAGGCAGCTAAAGAGGCTTCTTCATCTAAAGCAATAATTCCATCGACTGCTTCTTCATCGAACAAAACATGAAATTCATTTTCAATATACATTTCATTTCCCTTAACAATAAGAGGCTCTTGTTTATCGTCTTTAATTGCTTCTAAATATCCTAATAATCTTGCATTTTCATCACTTAAATTTTTATTAGATGAAGCTAATGCAATATTAGAAGCTCCTTTAAATTTTAAATGTCGAACTGCTTTTTGTACAGCTTCAAAATCATTTACTAGTACTTTATCACATGCTACAGAATTATCAACTCTATCAAACATAATTAAATCAATATTATCTGAAATGTCACTTAAATGACTAAAATCTTGTTTTAATTGTGTTTCTTCTGTTACAGCTATAATAATACCGTCTACCAACCCATTTACTAATGTTTCTACCGCTTTTACTTCCTTCTCGTAAGATTCATTAGTCACAGTAATAATAATATTGTAATCTGTATCCGCTAATACACTTTCAATACCTCTTAAAGCTCTAACTAAAAAGAAATCTTTAATACTTGGTAAAACAACACCAATAGTATTCGTTTTCCCCGATTTTAAATTTAATGCTGCTCTATTAGGCCTGTAATTGTATCTTTTGGCAGCTTCTTCGACTTTTTTCTTAGTTGCTTCACTAATCTCGTAACTATCATTTAAAGCTTTAGAAACTGTAGATGCAGAAACATCAAGAATCTTTGCCAACTCTTTTAGCGTGATACTTTTTTTCATAAAAATTAATATTTGTTCGGTTCCTTCGGTCGTAAATGTATTAATTTGCTTTTTGTGATCAAAAAAAATATGGTTTCACCATTATAAAATTATACCAAATGAACTCTTACATCTTTACTTCAGAAAATTTAGGATTTAGAAATTGGAAAACTAGTGATCTGGATGAATTATATCGCTTAAACTCTAATACTGAAGTAATGCGTTTTTTTCCTTTTACAGCTTCTAAAGAACAGTGCGGAGATTTTATAAAAAGAATGCAACAGCAATTTCAGACGCATAAATATTGCTATTTCGCTACTGAAAAATTAGAAACTCAGGAATTTATTGGTTTTGTAGGGCTTTCTTTACAAACTTATGAAGCTGATTTTAATCCTTCTACAGATATTGGCTGGCGTTTATTACCTGATTTCTGGGGAAATGGTTACGCTACTGAAGGCGCAAAACGTTGTTTATCTTACGGATTTGAAACTTTAAACTTATCTGAAATTGTTTCTGTTGCTCCTTCAATTAATATTCCTTCAATAAAGGTAATGGAGAAAATAGGAATGCAAAAAGCTAATACTTTTAATCATCCGTTATTAAAAGAATATCCAAATCTTGAATCTTGTGTCTTATATAAAATTAAGCAATAACATCTTGTAACAAAGTTTAACCATACTCGTCTCCGTTTTTAGTAACCAAGTAAAAAATTAGAGATGAAAAATAAACTATTACCGCAGTTGTTTATAATATACACTAGGTATTTAATAGGATTTGCTTTTGTATTTGCCAGTGTAAAAAAAATTCAAGGACGACGATTTACTTCCGTTAGTGGTGCAGAAAATCCAATCAATACGTCTTGGCATTTTTTTGAAACTTTATATCAATCTGGTTTGTATTGGAAATTTATAGGAGCCGGACAATTAATTGCAGGATTGTTATTAATGACACAACGTTATTCTAAACTAGGAGCTGTTGTTTTTTTTCCTGTGATAGCCAATGTTTTTGTGATTACAGTTTCTTATGATTTTAATGGAACACCTATTATAACTGGACTTATGCTTTTAGCTAATATTATGCTATTGGTTTGGGATTGGGATACCTTAAAAGTATTAGTAGACAAAGAACCAAATTTTCCAGATGTAAATAGATTAGAATCAGATACTATTTGGACATTTATGGGTTTCGCTTTTCTTTTGATTATGATGTGCGTTGGTTTTATCAAAAATGGAAGAGATCTCTTACTGCTGTTGATTGGTATTTAATCTGTTAGTATTGTCGGATTAATATTAGGAATAAAAAGACATAAAAAACGAGCTATTCAATAGCTCGTTAATTTTAGTTTCCTTCAAACCAATTTTTAAAAATAGCTACTTTCTCTCTACTTACTATAATTTCTTTTTCGAGTTGAAATGATGTTGTAATTTTTAATCTACTATTAGAATAAACTAACACGTCTTTTATTGAATTGATTCCAACTATAAATGTTCTATTTACCCTAAAGAAATTTTTAGGATTTAAAACTTTCACCAAATCTTCTAACTTAAAATCTAAAATGTATTTTTTTCCTGAATTGGTTACTAAATACACCGTTCTTCCTTCAGCATAAAACAAAGAAATTTCGTCTGTTTTTAATGAGTGAATATGGTTTCCTAATTTTACTAAAAAACGATCTTTAAACTTTCTTGTAATTAAATCTTTAGCAACATTAGATACGGCTTCTGTTTTTTTGAAAAGATTTTGCATTGACTTTAATTTAGTCATTGCTTTAGAAATATCAGTGAATGTAATGGGTTTCAAAATATAGTCTATACTATTCACTTTAAAAGCATCTATCGCGTATTCATCGAAAGCTGTAACAAATATGATAGGTTTATCAATCTTGGTTTGATTAAAAATCTCAAAACTTAAACCGTCTGTTAATTGAACATCCATAAAAACAACATCAAATTCATTTTCTGATTGAAAAAATTCTACTGCGCTTTGAATACTATCAAGCTTCGCAGTAATTTCAATAGTTCCGTCGTACTTTAAAAGATAACGCTCTAGTTTCTCTACTGCTAAGGATTCATCTTCAACTATTATTATTTTCATTTTAGTTTTCTTCAGTTTTGGTAGTTAGTTTTGGTAGGGTTATCGTTCGTTTAAGATCGGTTGTAATAAGTTGTATTTCTATATCACTATAAATCTTGTAAACTCTTTCTATCTCTTTAATATGCTGTAATGTAAAAGGTGCTGTTATTTTATCATTGGTTTCATAAGTAAGAATAAAACTATTATCAGTTTCTTTTAATTCTATTTTTAATTCTAAATTCGATGAGATAATTGTTGTTCTAATAATTTGTTCAATTGTAAAAAGTAAAGTTCTTGGTACGACTAAGAAATCACTTTTTACTTTATTTATCATAGTGATATTTCTGTATGGCAAATAATTAAAAAGATGTATCAACTCGTTTGTAGTATCTAATTCCTCATGAATCGTTACCAATTGTTTTTCTTTGCTCGATAAAATATAACGGTATATTGTTGCTAAATGATCAATAAAATCATCCGCTAAATCAGTATCATTTTGAATTAACACTAATAAATTTTCTAAACTTTCGAATAATAAACTAGGATTGATTCCTTGTTTAAATTCTTGAAAATCTTCTTCAATAAATTGAAGATATTGTTGTTCTTCCTTTAATTTATCTGTATTTATTTTATGTAAATATTCATGGCTAATAAAAAGTAAAATATAAATAGCACTTACTACACTAAAAATACTATTGAACAATAATAATTCTTCAAAATTTGGTGAAAACCCTAATACTTTCTTGTAATAAATCGTCATAAATAACGATACGATTCCAATACATAATAATATAGTAACGAAGACTTGAATAAGTATAAAAACAGGAGTAGTTAATGATTTAAAAAATCTTTTAAATTGTAATAATGAAAATCTTAAAAACTCTTGAACAATATAAGATAACCCAATACACACATACAATTCTTGTCCTAAAAATTCTTGTTGAACTTGAGCTACATTATTATTCACTAAAAGAATTAATAAATACACCACTACTCCACTAAAAACAGGACTTAATAATCGAAATAAAGGTTTATGTATAAATAACTTTTTCATCGTATAATTGGTAATTTTACTAGAAATTTATCTCCATTACTCATTTCTATATTTTTTCCTGTTAAAAGTAAATACCTGTTGTTAATGTTCTTCAATCCTATTTTAAAAGAACTAACATTTTTAGGCTTCGTTGTAATGTTATTTTGAACATAAATAAATTCCTCATCATTGGTAATTTTCATCATCAAAGGTTTTTCAATACTTAAAACATTATGCTTAACAGCATTTTCAACCAACATTTGTATAGATAATGGTGGAATTTTAGTTCTTAATAAGATAGGAGATAATGTTATTTCACATTTAAATTTATTTTCGAATCTATTGTTAATTAAAAAAATATACGACATTACTAATTCCATTTCCTTCTCTAATTCAGTAAGTTTTGTATCGTAACTTTTTAAAACATAATCGTACATTAAAGCTAACTTTCTAATAAATAAAGAGGCTTTTGTTTTGTCTTTATGAGTTAATGATGAAATAGCGTTTAAACCATTAAATAAAAAATGTGGACTTAGTTGTGATTTTAAAGCTTCTAACTGATGTTCTATTTGATTCCTCTGAAGTTTTACTGTTTCTATCTGTAATGTAGCGTATGCATAATATGAATATAAAGCAAAATAAACTACTTGAAACAATATTGAAATTATAAAAAGTATAATGCTCAATTTTATTAAAATCAATGAATATTCTGATAGAAAATCAGAAATAGGATTCAATACCAAAAGATAGAAGTAAAAAAGAGAAACACTAATTAAAAAAGTAATTACAAAATGTAAAATTATTCCTAGAAACAATCGTGTTCCTTCATTAGTCTTCCAAGGTAATTGCCTATCTAAAACTTTGGAAATAATCAAATTTGAATACCCGCACACTATCCCTAAACAAGTTAATAAAAAGATGTTGATTATATTAATCTCTTCTCCTTTTTGCTCTCCAATTAGCATAAAATACCCCACTGATATTCCTAATGTTAGACCAGTTATAATAGTGAGAAGATGTATTTTTATTAGTTTCATGTTTGATAGTTGATATAACTCAAATAAAGTAACTAAAAATCAATATGACATTTAGTTACTTTATGATTTTAATAAATTGCTTTCATAGCTTTTCCAAAGTAATGATCTGAATCTATACTTTTTGCTCTCTTTAAATAAGCATCTTTTACACGCTGTGAAGCTCTTTTTACTTTTGGTGCAAAAGCTACTAAAGAAGAAGATAAATATGTATTAGAATCTATAGTTTTTAGAGAATCTAAAACTCTTAAAAGTTGATCTTCTGTTAAGTTTCTTTTTGCTATTTTTTTGTAGACATCTGATGCATAATAATCTGAATCTACATTATTCTCTATAAGTGTAATTAATTCATTTAATGATTTATCATCTAACTCTTTTTTAAGTAAATCTTTTATAACACTAGATGCATAATAGTCAGAATCTACATCTCCCATAGATTTGATAAATGCGTTATAATTTTCTTTAGATAAATCTTTCTTTTTCAACGCATTTTTTAATATCTGACTTTTGTAATAATCAGAACTAATTTGATTAGATAACATCATAATTTTACTCATATTTGATTTATTTAAATCTCTATGATCTAAAATTTTAGTCAATACCTCTGTTAAATAATAATCTGAGCTAATATTTTTAGAAATTTCCAATAGCTTTTCTAATTGATCATCTGTTATTACCGAATTATCTATAGCATTTATTAATAACTGAGATTTATAATAATCAGATTTTATAGTTTTAGTCGCCTTTATGTAAGCCGATACTCTTGGTTCATTTTGTAATAATATATCTTGATTCTTTTGAAGTACATCTGATAAATAATAATCTGAATCAATTGTTTTTCCTGCTAAGTTGATAAACTTAACTATTTCAGAATTATTTAAATTCTTATCTGATAATAATTTAAAATACTTAGCCTCTGCATAATCACCATCAATTTTTTCTATTTCATTAAAAACTGCATTTGCTCCTCCTCTATTATAAAATCGATCTACCCTAGCTTCAGCTGCTATACCTGTATGTCTAATAATTTCTGGTAAGATTTCAGCTAACCAAATTTTTCCTTCTGGTTCAAAACTTTTTTCACTCCAACCGACATAATACCTTTTTCTTAACGTACCATTTTCAGCCTCAATCACTAACTTTCTCTTTTTTCCAAAACTTGTTTTTTTAATCTCTATAAAACCACCTCTAGTTATAGAAACAATATCTTTATCGTCATCAGAAACTTCTATTTCACCTTCATATTCTATCTGAAACTTTCCTTTTCCTTTTATGAATAAAGTAATGTTACCTACGGCTTTTTTAAGTTTTCCATTTTTCCCATAAATTTTAACATTGGTCTGTGCTGTTGCATTAAATGCTACAGAAGATAATATTATGAACAATGTTAATATGATCGATTTTGTTTTCATAATTACTATTTTTTGTTTTTACAGCTTCAAAAGTATTTGATGATTAGACTTAAAAAAAACGAAATGTAACCAACTGTATTTTTATTGTAGTCAATTGTAAAATTTAATTTTATATCTTTAAAATACATTTCATTTTAAAACTTTCATGGATAAAAAATCAATTTCAAATTTATTAGAAGAGAAGCACCAAGAATTATTTAAATGGATTGAACAACAAGAGGGGAATTACTGGGAAAAAGGACCAGAAAATAAATGGACAGCCGGGCAACAAGTTCAACATCTTGTAGATTCTATAAAACCATTAAATCTTGCTTTAAGTTTACCCTCGTTTATTTTAAAAGCAAAATTCGGAACAACTAATCGAGAATTAAGAACTTATGATGAAATTGTAAAAAAATACAATGAAAAGTTAGTTCAATACAAAGACAAAGCTAGAGATTTTAATAGTAAAGTAAGTACACCAGACGAAAAGAAACTAATTAAACTGGTAACTACACTAAAAAAACACAATAAAAAATTACAAAGTAAGACTCAAAAATTAAGCGATTATAAACTAGATAATTTAATTTTACCTCATCCATTACTAGGAAAAATGCCGCTTCGTGAAATAATTATGTGGACAGCACATCATACTGAACATCATACAAGAGATTTAATTGAAAACTACTCTTAAAATACCTATATTTGTGCCTCTAAAAAATGTAGCAGACATCGATGTTTAATAATTTAAGTGAAAAATTAGATAAGGCTCTACACTCGCTGAAGGGTCATGGTAAGATAAATGAAGTTAACGTTGCCGAAACTTTAAAAGAAGTTCGTAGAGCACTTTTAGATGCCGATGTTAACTTTAAAATTGCAAAACAATTCACAAACTCGGTTAAGGAAAAAGCCATAGGACAAGACGTATTAACAACGTTAAATCCGGGTCAGTTAATGGTAAAAATCGTAAAAGATGAGTTAACTGAACTAATGGGTGGAGATACTGTAGGTATCAACCTTGGTGGAAGTCCGACTGTAATTTTAATGTCTGGTTTACAAGGATCGGGTAAAACAACTTTCTCTGGTAAACTAGCAAATTACTTAAAAAATAAGAAAACTAAACAAGTATTATTAGTAGGTTGTGATGTGTATCGTCCTGCCGCTATTAATCAGTTACAAGTTGTTGGAGAACAAATCGGTGTTGAAGTTTATGCTGAAGTAGGAAACCAAAATCCTGTTGAAATTTCTCAAAATGCAATTAAGCATGCAAAAGCAAACGGAAAAAATGTGGTGATTATTGATACCGCTGGTCGTTTAGCTGTTGATGAGGAAATGATGACAGAGATTTCTAATATTCATAAAGCAGTTACTCCAAATGAAACATTATTTGTTGTAGATTCTATGACAGGGCAAGATGCAGTAAACACTGCTAAAGCCTTTAATGATGTTTTAAATTTTGACGGAGTTGTATTAACGAAGTTAGATGGTGATACAAGAGGTGGTGCTGCATTATCTATTAAATCTGTAGTTGATAAACCAATTAAATTTATTGGTACAGGTGAAAAAATGGATGCAATTGATGTATTTCACCCGAATCGTATGGCAGATCGTATCCTTGGAATGGGAGACGTTGTGTCGTTAGTTGAGCGTGCTCAAGAACAATACGATGAAGCTGAAGCCAGAAAATTACAGAAGAAAATTGCTAAAAATCAATTTGGTTTTGACGATTTCTTAAATCAGATTCAGCAAATTAAGAAAATGGGTAGCATGAAAGACTTAGTTGGAATGATACCTGGTGCTGGAAAAGCATTAAAAGATGTAGACATTGACGATGATGCTTTCAAAGGAATTGAAGCAATCATTTTTTCAATGACTCCAGAAGAAAGAAGTAAACCTTCTGTTATAAACGCAAGTAGAAAAAAGAGAATCGCAAAAGGTTCTGGAACCTCAGTACAAGAAGTAAATCAGCTCATGAAACAATTTGATCAGATGAGCAAAATGATGAAAATGATGCAAGGCGGCGGAGGTAAAAGAATGATGCAGATGATGCGAGGAATGAGATAAAAAATTACAGAAGAGAAGTGTGTCCACTTCTCTTTTTTATTTACATAACATAAACAACACACTAACAACAAAAAATGATTTTATTAGACGGAAAAAAGACTTCTGCAGACATTAAAGAAGAAATTGCTCTAGAAGTTGGAGAGTTAAAGAGAAATGAGAAAAAAGCTCCACATTTAGCTGCAATTATCGTTGGTAACGACGGAGCAAGCTTAACGTATGTAAATGCTAAAGTAAAAGCATGTGAGCGTGTAGGTTTCGAATCGACTTTAATTCAATTGCCAGAAGAAACTACTGAAGCCGAATTGTTAAATGAAATTGAAATCTTAAATGTCGATAATGATATTGATGGATTTATCGTACAGTTACCTTTACCTAAACATATTGACGAACAAAAGGTATTATTGGCTGTAGATCCTGCAAAAGATGTAGACGGTTTTCACCCTGAAAATGTTGGTAGAATGGCTTTAAACTTACCAACTTTTATTTCTGCAACTCCGTTCGGAATTTTAGAGTTATTAGACCGTTATGAAGTTGAAACTTCAGGAAAAAATGTAGTCG
>ERZ1740052.446-NODE-446-length-14345-cov-10.808677_pt1 | contig 14345 bp, 11 predicted proteins | sample MGYA00581750_ERZ1740052 | MGnify/ENA primary metagenome ERZ1740052 (study PRJEB43018, sample SAMN04849743) | marine metagenome | isolation source: floating plastic debris | place: Pacific Ocean | collected 2008-08-30 | study: EMG produced TPA metagenomics... | reverse complement strand
TTTGAAACTGGCTGTTTTTTATAACTCATACATGAACGCAACAAAATTTTCACCCGAAGAAGTTCTCAAGCAACTAGAATGGCGTTATGCTGTAAAGGAATTTGACTCCAGTAAAAAGATTCCAGAGGACGTTTGGAAAGTGTTGGAACAAAGTTTGGTACTTTCACCTTCATCTTTTGGACTACAGCCTTGGAAATTCTTCGTGGTTCGCAATCCGGAAATTCGTCAGCAATTAGTAGAACATTCCTGGGGACAAAAACAGGTAGTGGATGCTTCTCATTTAGTAGTTTTGACTATTAAAGAAGATGTTTCGGAGAAAGATGTTGATACTTATGTTCAACGGATGTCGGAAGTGCGAAATGTTCCGCTAGAGAAGCTCGAAGGTCTTGGTAAGATGGTGAAAGGTTTTGTCAATCGACCTGATGACGTTTTTGATAAAAATTCATGGTCTGCGAAACAAGTTTACATTGCTTTGGGATTTTTGATGTTGACTGCGGCGATGTTAGAAGTTGATACTTGTCCGATGGAAGGTTTTGATGGTGTTAAATATGATGAAATTTTGGGATTAAAAGATAAGGGATATAGTACAGCAGTTGTTTGTCCGGTTGGATATCATGCAGCTAGCGATAAATATGCGACAATGCCAAAAGTTCGCTTCAAAACGGAAGATGTTGTGGAGTATATAGATTAAGGTTTTGTTGATTCCCCTAACTCCTAACTTACACATCTTCTAACCCTTGCCCAATAAGGATTTGAGATTTAACCAAATGTGTTAGTTTCATTTGTTGCTAGTGGCGATCGCCGCGCCGCTAGTTAGGCGCTCACATCTTGCACCATTTTCGTTAAGCCCGAAAAATTGCCTCGGAATCAATTCCGAGGCTAATATACAAAGTACGTTAAAACGTACTAAAAGCCTTACCCAGTCTGCCGCAATCAGACTTTGTGTTTGAGCCTGAGAATTTAATAATACGGCGGGTGCCCTCGAATGGTGCAAGATGTAAGCCAACCTCCTAAAAAAGCGGGACTAGCGGTAAATACTGTAGATAAAAGTTATATTCTTGTGGGGTGGGCATCCTTGCCCGCCTATTTTTATGATTATGATTTACTTTTTACTAAAATAAATGTTCCTGTATTAGGAGATTTTATCAAACGTTCGCTTCTAGAATCAACAGCTAAAATAGTTGAACAAGATACTAAAGCGCTTGAAAATTTGTATCCATCGCAAAAGCCGAAAATTCGATTACCAAAAGAAGAAATTATGCTCTATGTTGAAGGGCTTTATCATGAATGGTGATTAAGGAAAGTCAAAAAGTGAAATTTACAAACCCGGTTTTGTCACAAAACCGGGTTTATTGATTCTCAGAGCAAGCAATAAACAATTATAAATTGATAATTAATAACAAACATGACAATTAACGAAACCACTGCATCGAAATTAGTCGAATTAGTCTTAAACTGCGTCGATTGCGAATATCCCCACAGCAATATCTACTGGCTTAATAGTGATGAAGATGTCAAACCACCGCGTGAATTGACTCCCGCTTTTTATGGTTGTCTGGATTGGCATTCTTCAGTACATGGGCATTGGCTATTAGCTCGTCTTGCTCGTTGTTTTCCTGAAGCGTCTTTTAGTTTATCAGCCAAAGAGGCTTTAAATAAAAGTTTAACTCCTGAAAAAATAGAGGGGGAAGTGTCTTATTTAAAACGTCATCCTCGATTTGAAATTCCTTATGGTGTGGCTTGGTTATTACAGCTTGCTGCGGAACTTCATGAATGGGATGATGATAAATGTCAACAATGGCGAATTAGATTAAAACCGCTGGAAAGTATAGTAGAGACTAATTTAAAGCAGTGGCTTGAAAAACTAACCGTTTGCGATCGCACTGGGATGCATAAGCAAACGGCTTTTGGATTAGGTTTGATTTTAGACTGGGCAAAGATTGTAGAAAATACTGAGTTTATTAACTTAATTGAGAATAAAGCAAAACAGTTTTATCTAGAGAATAAAAATTATTCCTTACAATTCGAGCCTTTGGGATATGATTTTCTCTCACCTTGTTTAGCAGAAGCTGATTTAATGAGACGAATACTTACAAAAAATGATTTTGCTGACTGGTTAACTAGTTTTCTTCCAGATATACCAATTGATAATACAAGTTGGTTAAACCCCGTTTATGTTAATGATTCTGAAGATTATATGCAAGCTCATTTCTACGGACTAAATTTAAGTCGTGCTTGGATGATTGAAGGAATAATTTCTGGTTTACCCAATGATGATAAACGAATAAATACACTGCAAAATACTGCTAATATTCATCGTCAAATTGGGTTGGAAAATGCGATATGCGAGCATTATGCTGGTAGTCACTGGCTGGGAACTTTTGCTGTTTATTTAACAACTTCTCGCGGTTTGGTTTATTAAAAATGTTTATCTTATTAAAATAATCTATATAGTTGTATATTTAAAGAATGACACTTATCCATCAACGCGTTGAAGCAGCACGTCAAGGAAACAACCCAACGGTAATTTGTCAAATGCCTTCCGGTTGGGCTGTTTTGGGTGATAGTCAACTTATAGTAGGATATTGTTTATTATTACCTGACCCTGTTGTTGTAGATTTAAATACACTCACCGGGTTACAGCGTCAGCAATTTCTCAATAACATGGCGATTTTAGGTGATGCGCTGCTGGAAGTAACACAAGCTTATTTAATCAATTACGAAATCCTTGGAAATACCGAACATGCATTACACGCGCACATCTTTCCACGTTATATGAGCGAAGCGGAAAACTGTCGTAAGTTACCCGTTTTTGCATCATACAGTCGGGAGCAGAGAAATTCGCGTACTTTTGATTATCAGCGAGACAAAAAATTGATGGAGCAAATCGAAACGGCTATTCGGAACAGATTGTAGTATCTTTAATTGTAAAATCATCAGTTTTAAAGCTGTGAATCTGAGTATATAGCAGTTTTGGGTTGAATAGAATACACCCCCTCTCTTTAATAAGGAGAGGGGGGAAGGGGGGTGAGGTTTTTTAAACTGTATTGCACTCCAATGAAAAGCGCTATAGAATCTCACTTGAGTAGAATACACAATTACCTCACCCCGTCCTAACGGACACCCCTCTCCTTATCAAGGAGAGGGGAAGGCGGTAGTTTGGTGTATTGCACCCAACTGAAAACTGCTATATCTTAAACAAAGTGGATATCGCTATAGTTATAGTTATCGGCGACAATTGCAACTATATCAAAACTAGGAAAAGGAATGAATCGAGAAGATTCAAGGCTGCTTTCTGCGACTTTTGTTTCGGTACCAAGACTTATTGTATCGTAAGCACCGTTGTTATTAATTATGTCATCAACAGCGCTGTCTGCCATAGAAGATTCTAGTTGATTACTAACCATTAAGTTTCCACCAGCTAATAATTCATCGCTAGCTGTTAAGTCATCACTAGCTTTCTCATATGGGAGAGGGTAGGGTTTGAAAAAGTTGCTGACTGCGATGAAGTTTCTTCCAAAGATATAGCTTTGGGATTTGTTCAGTTGCAGCTTGTCTTCACCAGTCTCAAAATCTGTAATGAAAGCATAGTCGTTGAGGCCGAAAAATCCACCGCCTCCCCTATAATAAGCACCTTTCCTATCTCCAAGCACAAATTTGTCTCCATCAGCACCTCCAGTGAGAATATCTACCTCATTTCTGCCTGCACTGAAACTCCCCGAATCTACACCAATCAGGGTATCTTTACCCCTTAAACCTGAAATTGTATCATTGCCTCTTCCACCTTCAAGGACGTTATTTTGATTGCTACCAATAATCCTGTCAGCCTGTGAAGTACCAGTAACATCGACAAAGTTCTGAACTTGGAATCTCAACGAACCCAGCCTTGGAACACCGTTGACAACCAGACTTTGCCGTGCCAGGTTAACATCAAATGATGTTGTCGTACTCGTACCTGTGGAACCATCAATGGCGTTAGCTCTTCCTCTTGCTCCAACAATTCTTTCGATGTTAAGCATTTGGTCGGTACCAGCAAAACCTTTATCGACAATACCTTTAGCCTCTAGGGTAATAGCTTGACCTAAATGACTGTAGTCTGCGGTATCAAATCCACTGCCACCATCTAAAAGATCCTTACCTGTTCCTCCAATCAACAAATCATTACCACTACCGCCCTCTACAATATCGTTACCGTCAGTAAATCGAGAAACGAAGATCCTGCCTTTACTTCCTCCGCCAATGACATCATTACCAGCACCACCACGCACCGTGTCATTTCCACCAAGTCCAAAAACTGTGTCATTGCCTCCTCTACCATCGAGAACGTTACTGTTATTGTCACCGAAAATTGTGTCGCCTTGTGAGGTACCAGTAACATTAACAAAGTTCTGCACTCGGAAGTTTAAAGTACCCAGCCCAGGAACACCATTAACAACCAGACTTTGCCGTGCCAGGTTTACGTTAAGTGATGTTCTCGTACTCGCACCTATGGAACCATCAATGGTGTTAGCTTGTCCTTTTGCACCGATAATGGTTTCAATTTCGTAAAGTTGATCTCTACCAAAAAAGCCTTTATTTACAACACCAGCAGCCCCTAGGGTAATAGCTTGACTTAAATTACTATAGTCAGCGGTATCATTTCCAGCGCCTCCCACAAAAATGTCGTTGCCGAAGCTGCCGAGAATTCTATCGTTTCCTTCCAGAGCAAGAACTAAATCATTTGAGAAGGTAGTACGGATGTAATCATTAAAGGGACTGCCAAAAATTATATTGTAGAAAAACGATAAATTTTGTGTAGATACATTTGAGGGAAGGTAGGATTTTAATTGTGATTCTTCAAGAATTGCTTTCATGTTTTCGTTATTTGATAAATTGGTGATTTTATTCAAGGAAAAAAAGATGAAAAATTGCATTAAGTATCATATTGGTGCGAGCCAAAAAGACTTATGAATCGCCTCCAATATGCTTTCCAAAGCGTTGAAATTATAGTTAATTTTCAAACGCTATGCAGATTTATCTGAAGTAGAAAAAATGGTGTTTGATTAATTTAATTTCGAGACATTACTGAGTAATCGTCTATAAACAATATAAGCGGGCACTGTTGATTTCACTAGTCAGATTTGTGTTATTAGTATTTTTATTCAATGAAGAAATAAAAAAGAATACCAACTTTGGCTGTAGCTTTACTCAATAGAAAGCACTTGTGCCACCGTAGATTGAAGTTGTATTAGATACAATTACGGACGGCATTATTTAAGTGACTTACTTATTCCTCTTTTTTCGAGAAAAACCACGAGATTATGTAGAGAAAATTGTAAAATACTTGATGCAGCAAAATTTAAAATATATTAAATATAAAAATTAAAAAGCCTTTATGACTCGTTTCCCTTACGATCAATTTGCTAAGGACTATCTTAAAGAATTATTACAACCTTTAGGAGAAATCGAAACCAGCCGCAAAGTACCAGCCGAAATTACAGAAATTGACGTTTACTTTGTTCCCTCATCCCAGCCCACTATAGATAAAATAGAATTAGGACTATTGGGGAGACTTGCCGATAAAACAGCACTATTTGAACCTTACAGGAATGCAGTTAAGATTTCAGAAATCCGTAGCTGCATGAAGAAAGTGTTCTATTTAATATCCGAAATCGAACGCGAAAATAAAAGAGATAATATTGCAACAGTAGAAGACGAGCTTCCCAAAGTATGGATACTAACACCTACTGCTTCTATTGCTATCTTGAATAGTTTTAACGCTATTCCAGACGAAGAAAACTGGGGTAAAGGAGTATATTTTCTCGGTGAATCTGCCAAAACTGCGATTGTCGTCATCCATCAACTACCGCGCATCCCTGAAACATTGTGGTTGCGACTTTTAGGAAAAGAAAACGTGCAAAAGCAAGCTATACATGAATTACAAGCACTACCTCCAGAAAATCCATCGCGAGCTAAAGCAATAGATGCGGTATTAAGCTTAAGAAGCATCTTAGAAATTACCCAAAATCAAAATCAAAATATAGATGAAGAGGATAGAGAATTAGTCATGGCATTATCACCAATTTACTTACAAAAATTAGAAGATGCAAAGCAAGAAGGAGTTCAAGAAGGGGTTCAACAAGGAGTTACAGCAGAACGACGTTCAGTGATTGAGAACTTACTGCAAGTCCGTTTTAATTCCTTAGATGAAGAATTAAACTCAATTATCGAAACAATTTCAAGACTATCACCCCAAGAATTTACTCCTTTACTGTTACAGCTATCTCGTGAGGAATTATTAAATCGGTTTCGTCAACAATAAAACAAATCCATGCCCGTTTTACAAATCGGTGAAACCAGTATTTCCTATACAATCCGTTACAGCAAGCGCAGTAAAAGACAGCGGATTATAGTTAGTCCTAAAGGGGTAGAAGTTGTAGCACCAATTAATACCCCTGAAGAACTAGTTACTAATTTTATTGATAGCAAAAAAGGCTGGCTATTCAAAACTGTAACGGAAACGATTCTTAAATATCCGCCAAAACTACCCCAACGTTATATAGATGGTGCAGAAATTATGTATCGGGGTAGTTATTTTTTATTAAAGATGGAACCAGCAAATGTAAAAAAAGTGATTATAAATTATGGAAATTGCTTTAATATCCAAGTACCGCAAAATTTAAATGCAGATGAAAAAGAAGCAGCGATAAAACAAGCATTAATTGATTGGAAGCAGGAAAAAGTGTATTCTGATATTCTAAATTTTGGTCAATTTTACTCTCAAAAACTCAACATTCAACCCAAATCCATCAAACTATCCCAACAAAAACGAGCTTGGGGAACTTGTTCTTCAAAAGGAAGCATTCGTATTAATTGGCGATTAGCTGATGCACCTTTATCAGTATTAGAATACGTCGTAGCTCACGAACTTACTCATCTAATACACCATAATCATAGTAAAAACTTTTGGCAAGCCCTTGAAAAGATTATGCCAGATTATAAACAGCGTAAAGCCGATCTCAAATCTTGGGAAATGGAATTATCACCTTTATAATAACTCTGCGCTCCTTCGCGTTTACCTCCGCGCTCCTTTGCGTTAAAAAAAATATAACCCTTTTAATAAAAAACCTATGCTAACTCTTCAAAAATCTACTATTCATCAATTAAGGGACTCGCAACTCGTGCAGTTGAAGTTTTGTTAAAAGAAGCATTTTCACAGAAGATAATATCGGTAATTGCTCATACTGCTTTATCAAATTATCCATCTCAAAAAATATTACAAAAAAACGAATTTATTCAACAAGGTAGTAAAATTGATTCAGATGATGGTGAACTTTTAATCTGGAAGAAATATAAAGGCTCCTAGAGCCGGAATTTATGCTTTTAACTTCCAGTAAGACAGGTGAGAACACAAATCAATAAAAATAAGGAATACAAGGAGATGGAATCATCATTATTTTGGAAACTAGCTAAATTGGGAATTCAGCAAGTAGATTCCGATACATTAGATGAATTAGGCGATCGCCAACTTTATAAAGAATTATTAACATCAGCGAAAACAGCAGTCAATAACGAAAAAATTACAGATTCTGGTTTAGTTTCCGATCTCAATAGCACCAACTTCCGAGCTTCAAGAGATACAATATTAAAGCTGATTCAGCGTTGGTTTGATGATGAAAAGTCTAAGCTGTCCGAAAAATCAAAGATGATTTGCTTATCTAGTATTCGCGAAATGGGAATAACACAGAAGCTACAATCTGATTTTGAAATTACACCAGCTAAATATGTACGCAATCCGCATTATAGAAGTTCAAGTCAAATGCATTTATATAATAAGTTTGATGTAGAATTTACGATCTTAACTAATCCGGAATTGAGTAAGCGGGTTGATGATATTTTAGAGCGTCGTAAGAAACGGGAAGCTAATAATGCTGTTAAAATGGCAGCGAAACAAGAACAGCTAGCAGCCCAAACACAAGAACAACGAAAGATACAAAATCAAATTAATCGTAACGAAGAAGCTATTTGTGATACTATTTACAATACTGATTTTGGAATAGCTGAATTAACATCTCCAGAAGTAATTGAATCGACATACACAATGTTAGAAAATCCTCAAGATTTGATTGCAAGTTGGCAGGAAATAGTCAATTTTATTAGCGAAGATGTGTCTATTTATAATGATGTTCTCCATGCTTTAAAACAAAAGTATCCAGATGAGGAATATGATTACTTAATTGAGTCTATATTAGACAAACAATATCAATTACAGTTTAAAGAAGTTCATCTGAATCTAGCAGAATTATTTGCACAAAGAATGGGAATAAATCAGTATGTTGTACGTTGTAATCACAAATGTCAAAACCCTTTATTTGGATATTTATTAGCCGACAATGGTAATTATTATGTTTTCCTTACCAGTAGTGGCTCGATTAGTAAAGTTCGGAAGGGTAAGAAAAGTAAACTTATGGATATCGATAAGTACGAACATTCAACTATTGTTGCTTAAGCACTGATTAATGAATAATCGGTAATGGGTAAGGTTAATAAAACTTATTTCTTAACTAAATTTATTACGAACCAAAAACTTCTTCTAGTCGCTTACTAATTGCAATCATATTCAATGGTAAATCATGACTTAAAATGCGTTCTAGTAAAGCCATGGGGAAAATAGGCTTCGGTAATACAATAAAGTCATATATAAGATTAGTTCCTACTTTTGACTCTGATAAATTCCAAGGTTCTAATCTCCAATAGCCATTTAAAGCTTTCATGTCTCCCTCAATTAACTGGTAATGAATTTCATGAGGGAAATTTTCTTTTATGTCAAAAACTGAACGCCCTGAAAACTTCATTCCCATAAAATTTTTGCTACGAACTTGCTGTAAACGAATACCTCCAGTAGGGTGTTCTAACCGTTTGCTTTCTACTAAACTAGGCATGAATTCCATAAACGCTTCATAGTCTGTAAGAATCTGCCAAACTTGTTCTAATGAGTAGGGAATCTGGATTTTGATAATAATACGTCGTTTTCGTCCCTCCAACTTTTCAATTTCTAAAGCTTGTATAATGGCTGATGCAGTCGGATAATTTAAAATGTCTGTTTCTAGTTCTGGCTGAATTTTATCCTTGGAGCTTGGAAAATTTGATTTTTGATTGAGGCTGTATATTTCTTTCATATTTGAATTATGTTGAAAAAATTATCTTAATAAACTAAATAGACTAAATTAACTAGGTCGGTGTTGAAAATAATAATTAGGAAGAGTTCCTTCGGAAATAGGATAAAGCTTTGTAGTTAAGCTAATGGGACTTTTGGCAAAAAATAACTTTGAGGAAATTTTTCAGTAATAATCATCATTGTTTTTTGCTGATAAAATACGCAATAAGTACGAAAAAGTAAATTTTCATTGGGTTCAATACAGAAATAATTTGCTAGTTTATTAGCCGGTTCTTCACCGAAATCTATGATTTCTTTAAAAGTTTCAATTTTATGTTCAGACCAGAGCTTCCCAATTGGTTTATCAGTATTTAGTAATTCATCACTAAATTTTTTATCCAGATTATTAATCAAAATAAATGATTCAGCATAAATAAAATTACGCTGGCTAACCTCTCCTTGAAGCAGAACTTTTCTCGCAATCACTTGCTGTTCTTTATTCAATTTAAAGTTAGAAAATTCAATATCTACATTTGTAATAATTTCTGAGAGTTTAACTACTTTAATTGGCTCAGTTAGATAAGCTTCTAACATGGAGGTCACTGTACCATTAGCTTTGAGCAAAATTCTTTGGAAAGTTCCAATATCCGGAGTTACTAAATGGGCAGAGGATTGTAAATCACTTATGATTTTCTCGTCTTTTTTAGAATTTTTTAGTGCTTCTGAATAATCAATAGACATTGAAAAATCTCTTATTATAGTTGAGTTGTAGTATGTTTTATCTGTGTTGCAAACCAGGAAATAAATGAATAATTAATTTAAAAGATCAATTTTTTCTTTATCAAACCTGGTTTGCTGGATTTATCCGTATTTTAGAAACTGAAGTTAAAAGCGGGATTTTACTATAACTCTATAGTCTTTTGGTTTTGTGAATGCTCCTGGTTGAGGTTTAAGACTCACTTTCTCTGAGGGTACCGTTTCTAATTTGCAATTATGTATCAGGTTTGCGAAAAGCGTAAAGATTTGAAGACGACCTAAATATTCTCCTATGCATCTACGGGCTCCCATTCCAAATGGATAAAACTTATCAAGAAGCTCGTTTTTCAGCTTACCGTCTTCATCTAAAAATCTATAAGGGTTAAATTGTTCTGGCTCTTTCCAATAGCGCTCATCACGAGTCAAACTATAGTAGTTGACAAGTAAGGGAGTACCTTTAGGAATAAAGTAGTGTTGTAACGTTGTATCAGAAGCAGTACCGTTGGTAATGGGTGGCATAACTGTAGCGCAAGAATGACGGAAGACTTCGTTAATACAAGCTTCTGTAAAAGGTAATTTACTACGATGATTTATGGATACTTGTTGTTCTCTACCAACCACTTCATCCAGTTCTTTTTGGATTTTCTCTTGAATAGCTGGATAACTAATCATATAAAGTAAAGCCCAACGTAAAGTAAGACTAGGAAGCTCTGTACCTGCTCCAAAAAATTGAACTAATGTTCCGTGAACGATGTCTCTTTCGCTTAATGAAAGGTTATTTTTATCTGATTCAGTTAACTCGCTACTAGCTTTTAAAAGTAAATCTGTATAATTTTGCGAATCTTCTGGATTTAAGGATTCTCTATTTTTTTCTACAGCATCTGAAACATAATTAATCAAGTTACCTATACCATTATAAAAATCTTGTAACTCTTTCTGGCGAAATATGCTAAATATTGGCTTCCAAATATGAGGCATTATTTCTAACTTTACGGTATTTAATAGACCGTTAGGAAGCTTTTGTAGAAAATCATTCAATGCAAGAAAATTAGCAGTACCATCTTTTTTACCAAAAGCTATTTTGTGAAGAAAGTTGGAATTTGCAACGAATAAATGTAAATCAGGTTCAAAAGGCTTGCCATTAGATTTTTGAAAGATATTTACCAAATTTGCAGCTTCTTCCATTATCCAATCTTCCATTATATTTGACTTACCTGCAAAGTAAGTATGCATGGCTTGACCCATCATTTTACGATGTCTTTTCCAAGGTTCACCACTTTTCAACTCCATCAGTTCGTGTTGAGGATATTGCATAAAAGTGTCAAAGTCTGCTCTAACGCTAAAGATATCTTGCTGTGTCACTAAAGCTTCTTTGATAGTTTCAAGCTGATTTATTACAACTAGATTTCTTTTACCAAGACGAATCTGAAAGACGTTACCATATTGTTTGGCTAGCTTATGCAGTTCTAAATGCGAGTAATTGCTTAAGAAAGGTAAAACTCCTACTAAAGGTAAATTAGGCAGTTTTGGAGGAGAAATAGGTTTAACTTTATTTAACTCTGGGGAAGCTATTTGTTGTGTAATCATGATTATTTTTTTAGACGAATTCAGAACAATGATTGGAGACCGAAATATTTCAGCTTTATAAGATGAAAGAGAGTAAATTATGCTTGTAGAAACAGTAATTACAAGCTCATTTATTAGTTGAAAAGTAAAACTTTTATATAATTAGGACTTACGCAACTGGCACATTTTCTTGTAGGGTGCTGTGACACTTTGAACATTTCTGAACGTAGTATAATGGCTATTCAGTGTCACGCACCAGCCGTATATTGTGACAATTGCGTAAGTCCCGATAATAAGTTATTACCGTGGTTTAACTAAAACCTTATAGTTTTTGGGATGCATAAAAACCCCTGGTTGAGGTTCAAGACTCAATTTATCTCCAGAAACTTTTTCAAATTTGCACTTATGCATGAGATTAGTAAAAAATAGAAATATTTGAAGTTTTCCTAAAGATTCTCCGATACATCTTCGCGCTCCCATTCCAAATGGATAAAACTTATCAAGAATTTCCTTCTTTAGTTTGCCGTTCTCGTCCAAAAATCTATAAGGATTAAACTGTTCTGGTTTTTCCCAATAGCGTTCATCGCGGCACAAGCTATAGTAACTAACAATTACAGGAGTATTTTGAGGAATAAAGTAACCTTCTAAAGTAGTATCTTTGATTGTTGCATAAGGAACGGCAGGCAATGTAGTAGGAGAAGAGTGACGTAAAATTTCGTTAATACAAGCTTCTGTGAACGGTAATTTACCTCGATAACTTAAGTCTATTTGTTCTGCTTCTTTGCCTACAACTTCATCTATTTCTTGTTGGATTTTAGTCTGGATATCTGGATGGGTAATCATATAAAGCAAGCACCAGTGCAATATCAACCTGGGAAACTCCGTACCAGCACCAGTAAACTGAGCTAATGTACCCATAACCAAGTCTTGCTCCCCTAAACGGAAGTTTTTGCGATCTGACTCTGTTTGCTCGCTGCTTGCTTTTAAAAGTGCATCTGCAAAGTTTTGTGGATTTTCAGTATTGCAATACTCTTGATGCTGCTTTAAATTATTTGAAAGATAGCGTTTTAATCCCTTTACTGCTTTGTAAAAATTGAATAATTCTTTGCGACGATAAAGCATAAAGGCTGGACGGCAAATTACCGGCAATACCTCTAAAAATGTAATGTGTTGAGTACCTTTATTAATATTAGTAAGGCTGTAAGCGGCTGCTACAGAATCAGCATCTTCAGGCTTATCGATACTATTTCTTTTACCAAACATTAGCCTTTGCATGAAATTTAAAGTAGCTAAAGGCAGATATGAATTAGGGTCAAAAGGTTGACTGTTAAAGTTTAAAAAGACATTTGCTAAATCTGTTGCTTCTTCTATGGCATTATTTTCAACAATCTCTGACTTATCAGCCCAAAAGCTATGCATTACTTGTCCAACAATGGTGCGGTGTCTTTTCCACAATTCACCATTCTTCATTTCCATAAAGAAACGTTGGGGTGGTTTCTCAAATATGTCAAAATCTGCTCTAGCATTAAAGCTGTCTTGTTGCTTCACTAAAGCTTGTTTGATAGTCTCAAGCCCGTTAATTACAACTAGTTTTCTGCGACCTACGCGCATTTGAAAAATATTACCGTACTTTTTGGCTAGTCTATATAATTCTAAATGCAAGTACTTGCGAAAGAAAGGTAAAACTCCGAACAATGGGAGTGGAGGCAATCCCGGAGGAGTAATTTTATTTATTTTATTGAACTCTGTTGCAGCTACTTGTTGTAAGACCATGATTTTCTTTTGATAGAATAGGTTAAGGACATTTACAAATCAAAATATATTTTTCTAAGTCCCTATTGAATTTTCGACAAAGTTAATTAGTTCTGAAGAACCGTTTTTTGAAAGTACTTTTGATTATGGAAGAAGGTATACCCACAGATATTTTTATTAGTATTCCTAGCTTTTAACTAATTTCGATGCGGGTATTCTGTGCAATGAGGATTTCTAATAGTAACGTTAGTCATATTAGACAGATGGTGCTTTAGAAACTATCACGGTCGAAGATGAATTTTGAGAACCTTTAAAACCAACAAAGCCAAATTTTGGAATTAGAGCTTTGAATGCATAAATTAAACGTCCTTTTAAACCAGCTTTGACAATATGAGTAGGTTTACTCACTGGTAGTTTAAGCAAGAATTGTTTAGCTAAAGATAGTTTATTTCCAGGTCCTTGTAATCGAAACTGGGTACCTTGAGTGGCTCCGTATACTATGCGAAGCCAAATGCGGGGATGCAAGAAAAAGTACTTCCACAATGGAGGCTTACATCCAATCAAATTAGCCAAGTCATCCATGTAGCGATGATAATCCACCAAGCTTCGCACTCGATGAGCATTATGCTCGAACTGCTCTAAATAAACAGCCCGGTCTATACAGGTAACTCTCTCAAATTGATCGGGGGATGGAAGGTTTCGTTCTCCTTTGCAAATTAGAGCAAAAAACCTTGCTTGCATTTCCATAATCGGAAATTGGCTGCCAAAGCCAGGACGTGCCCACCCAATCCAAACTAGTTTATCTCCATATTTTGGATGAAACATATGCTTGTAAAGACTGCGGGGGTCTGTTTGCTGAAGTTCTTCTGGAAGAAAATGTACGTGGTTTTTATAACCAGTTGAAAATACTACCGCATCAACATTTTGTAGAGTCTCTCCGTCTGCTGTATATAGGGTCTTCCCTGCATTTTCTATCTTAGATATTTCACCAACAACTTTGCACCCTTGATGTGCGAACGCATTTGGTAATGAGAATGTTTTAGTACCAAGGATACCCCAACAACCCTTTTTAGATTTAAAATTCTTGTTGAGTTGAACTACCGTATCATGAACCGGATCTTTCTGACTCAATTCA
>ERZ1740052.445-NODE-445-length-14355-cov-10.104336_pt1 | contig 14355 bp, 11 predicted proteins | sample MGYA00581750_ERZ1740052 | MGnify/ENA primary metagenome ERZ1740052 (study PRJEB43018, sample SAMN04849743) | marine metagenome | isolation source: floating plastic debris | place: Pacific Ocean | collected 2008-08-30 | study: EMG produced TPA metagenomics... | reverse complement strand
CTTGCCCCTCTCCCCCCAAAACCCATAAACACCTTAAATTTTTACAAAATAGTTTTTGTCAAACTTTCGGTATAGGTTGATTTTAGCTAGCATAGCTACCATCAAAGACGGAAGACAATTAGGACAATATCATGACTAGCATCTCATCTATACCCGATTTTATCGAATCTTTGCTTGGTAACGAAGCCAAAGACTTGCTTACCCACAAAGCCAAAGTGTCTAAGGATATGCTTCATCTACCAGGAAGCGATTTTGTAGATAGAATTTGGGTTAACAGCGATAGAAATCCCCAGGTATTGCGTAGTTTGCAAGCGCTGTATTCTACGGGAAGACTTGCCAATACGGGCTATCTATCAATTTTACCCGTCGATCAAGGTATCGAACATTCAGCGGGTGCTTCCTTTGCTCCAAACCCGATGTATTTCGATCCCGAAAATATTGTTAAATTGGCAATAGAAGGTGGTTGTAATGCAGTTGCTTCAACTTTGGGTGTATTAGGAATCGTTTCCCGTAAATATGCTCATAAAATTCCTTTTATCGTTAAAATTAATCACAACGAATTACTCAATGTTCCCAACGGCTACGATCAAGTCATGTTTGGTGATGTAGAACAAGCTTGGGATTTGGGTGCTACTGCTGTAGGTGCCACAATCTACTTTGGTTCGGACAACTCCACCCGACAAATTCAGGAAGTTAGCAGAGCTTTCAAACGCGCTCATGAGTTGGGAATGGCTACCATACTATGGTGCTACTTGCGTAATAGTGCTTTCAAACAAGATAAAGATTATCATCTCTCAGCCGATTTATCATCTCAAGCAAATCACTTGGGCGTGACAATCGAAGCCGATATTATCAAGCAGAAAATGCCCGAAAATAATAACGGTTATGGTGCAGTTGCTAAGGCGATCGGTACAAGTTACGGAAAAACTCACGAAAAAGTTTATACCGACTTAACTACAGATCATCCAATTGATTTAACTCGCTATCAAGTATTAAATTGTTACTGCGGACGTGCTGGTTTAATTAACTCCGGTGGTGCAGCCGGTGAAAACGACTTTGCAGCAGCAGTACGTACAGCCATCATTAACAAGCGTGCTGGAGGTACCGGGTTAATTTCCGGACGTAAAGCATTCCAGCGTCCTTTTGAAGATGGTGTTAAATTATTCCATGCTATTCAGGATGTTTACTTATCTGATGCTGTGACGATTGCTTAAATTAGGTAATGGGTAGTTGGTAATTGGTAGTTGGTAATTATTTTTGTAGGGGAGGCAAATTGGGAGGACACTGCTTTGCGGGGGTTCCCCCCGTTGTAGCAAGTGTCCGGGTGGAGATTTTCTTCCCCCAATATTGCCGTTGTGTTACGGCATTATAAATGTTGCGGGTAAACGCAATAATGTTATTCGCCGTAACGCACCATTTTTATACATTTGGCTAGTATAGGCTAAAATAAACTAAGTTTAGCTAAGCTTAAAAATGCGAATTACTAATATCCACGAAGCTAAGACTAATCTTTCTAAATTAATTGAAGCTGTTTTAGCAGGAGAAGAGGTAATAATTGCTAAAGCAGGAAAACCTGCAATCAGAATGATTCCCTATCGAGAAAATAAACAACCTAGAATTCCTGGGGGATGGGAAGGTAAAGTCATGATGTCTGATGATTTTGATGATGAATTACCCCCAGAAATCCTTGCTGGTTTTACTGGGGAGGAAGAAGTTTGAAATTTCTTCTCGATACTAATACTTTAATTTGGTGGTTAGGGAACGATGCTACTCTTTCTCAGACAGCTAAAAAAATTATAGCTAATCCAGATAATTTAATATTTGTTAGCGCTGCTTCAGCCTGGGAAATAGCAATTAAAAAACAGATTGGTAAATTGAATGTTCCTGACGACTTAGAAACACAAATTAAGCAAAAAGACTTTCAAGCTTTACCTATTGATATTTCTCACGCTGCTTATATAGAAAAACTACCTTTGCATCATAAAGATCCTTTTGACAGGATTATTATTGCTCAAGCAATCTGCGAAAACATGAAAATTCTTACCCGAGATAAAAAATTTGATATTTATCAGGTTGGCGTTATTGAAAGCTAGATAAAAAAATAAATTAATGGCTAAAAATAACTATAACGGCGACTGCTATTATGGCCTATTCGTCGAAGCTTATAATAAATTCCATCCTCAAGGAAATATCAATGATGCTGCTTTTTATAAAAAACTAATAGTCGAAGCTTGTAGGTTGGGTTAGGTTCACTTTCAAGATATAGTTTTAAGCGAATAATTTAAGTTTGAACCGTAACCCAACATTCTTCATCACTCATTGTATAATCTGCTCGCCATTAGTTAAAGTATTTATACTTAAAATCCTCGATATCTTTAACAACCTCTTTGCTATCCGTCAACGGCTTCACAACCTTGGCGATCGCCTCCGAAATAAACGCTTTCACAAATAAGATGTATTCGGGTGAAATAAAATAGTTTTTGCTTTGATATTACTGAAGACCGTAATCGTAATTTATTAATAGTTTACACGTAAGGTAAAGCCAATAAATCAAGCTATACACTTTAACGCACTCTAACAGCTTTAGATGGTTATAGAATTATGTTTTTTTGTATCGCGTACAGGTATATAAATAGTAAAATTGATAGAAATACTGAGCAAGTAATAATTCAAACAAAAAATAATCGCTAATCTTTACATTTTATTGTTATTTTTATGCTTGACACAACACTAAATAGTCGCTATCACATCATCAAAAAATTGGGGGGTGGTGGGTTTGGAGAAACATTTCTTGCTTGCGATCGCTGGTTGGAGGATGAGAAATGTGTTGTTAAGCAACTGAAACCGGAAACCATGAGTCCGGTGACGGTGCGATTGTTTGAGAGAGAAGCTCAATTTCTAACTAAATTAGGCGTTCACGACCAAATTCCTCAACTTTTAGCTCATTTTCAGCAAGATGATAATTTTTATTTAGTACAAGAGTTTGTTGAAGGACATGATTTAGTCAAAGAAATGACTCCAGCAAAACTCTGGGATGAAAGCGATGTTGTGCATCTATTAGAAGAAATATTAAAAATCCTTAAGTTTGTACATAAAAATAAAATTATCCACCGCGATATCAAGCCAGCAAATATTATGCGTCGGCACAAAGATAACAAAATTATATTGATTGACTTTGGTGGAGTTAAACAGGTGAAAGTCCAGACAGATTCTACAATGTTTACTCCCGTTGTCGGTACCCAGGGGTATATGCCAGATGAACAGTTCAAAAATCGCGCTCAACTTTGCAGCGATATCTATGCTGTAGGAATGGTAGCTGTTCAAGCATTGACAGGATTGGAGCCGATGCAACTTTTAAGAGATGCGAAAACCGGACAACTGCTTTGGCAAGATAAAGCTAAGGTAAGCGAGGGATTAGCAAATGTCGTAGATAAAATGGTGCGGTTTCACTTTACCGAACGCTATCAATCAGCAGATGAAGCCTTGGAAGCTGTACAAAATTTATCGCTCAGAGCATCATACTGGTTTGGGCGCGGAGATAATTTATTGCAGTCAAAAGTTTATAGCCAGGGAATTAAAGCTTATAACGAAGCTATCAAAATTAAACCAGATTACTATCAAGCTTGGTATAGTCGCGGGATTGCCCTACGTAAATTGAGTCGGTACGATGAAGCGATTGACTCTTATGAGCAAGCTATCAAAATTAAACCAGATTACTATCATGCTTGGTATGGTCGTGCTTGGGTGTTAGATGAATTAGATAGGTATGAAGAGGCGATCGCCTCTTACGATCGAGCAATTCAAATTAAACCAAATTGTCATTATGCTTTGTTCAATCGCGGCATAGCGCTATATAGTCAGAAAAAGTATCAAGAGGCAATATCTTCTTTTGACAAAGCAATTGAAAATAAACGGCATCTTCCCCAAGCTTGGTATCATCGCGGCATGGCGCTGTATGACTTAGAAAGATATGAAGAAGCGATGAATTCTTTTGGCAAAGCACTCGCAATTCAACCAGACTACGAATTAGCCAGAGAAAACCGCGATTTAGCTGAGAAAAAGTTGCGAAAGCCGTTCTTTATGAAGTGGTTGGGTAGATAATATGCAAGGAGAAATACTTAACGCACGCTATCGAATCATCGAAAAATTAGGACGTGGTGGATTTGGAGAAACTTATCTTGCTACCGATGAATGGCTTGATAGAGAAAATCGGTGTGTAGTCAAACAACTTAAACCTAATATTATTAATAAAGCTACAAAACGTTTATTCGAGCAAGAAGCAGAAGTTTTATTTAAATTAGGAACCCACGACCAAATTCCTCAATTATTAGCGCATTTTGAGCAACAAGAAAAATTTTATTTGGTACAGGAATATATCGAAGGACACGATTTATCCGATGAAATTGAAGAAGGAAAATGTTGGAGTGGAATTGAAGTAATTAAACTATTAAAGGATATTCTCAAAGTCTTGGAATTTGTACATCAAAACAACGTAATTCATCGCGACATTAAACCAGGAAATATCATGCGTCGTAAGGATGGTGAAATTATTCTGATTGACTTTGGGGGAGTTAAACAAGTTACAACTCAAACGACTGCTGCAACCGTATCAACTCATGTGGTTGGAACCCCCGGTTATATGCCTCAAGAACAAATCTATAATAATGCTCAACCATGCAGTGATATTTATGCTGTGGGAATGCTAGCGATTGAGGCTTTAGTAGGGGAAGATCCGATTGATATTCCTACAGATACTAAAACTAACCAACCAATTTGGCGAGATAAAGCCGATGTTAGCCACAGACTAGCAGATGTTATCGATAAAATGGTGCGGTTTAGCTTTAAGGAACGTTATAAATCAGTTGATGAAGTATTAGATGCAATTTATAACTTTTCTTCAACAGCATCCGATTGGTATTATAAAGGTGAAAAGTTATATAAATTAGAGAAATATAGAAAAGCGGTTGCAGCTTTCGATAAAGCAATTGAAATGCAACCCGATTTTTATCAAGCTTGGACTGAAAAAGGTTGGGCTTTATGCAAATTAGCAAAATACAATGAAGCCCTTACTTGTTGCGACCGAGCAATCAAGATAAAACAAGATTATGCTAAAGCTTGGAAGGGTAAGGCTCGGATTTTAATTCATTCAAAAATGCATCAACAAGCATTAGCTGTTTATCAACAAGCGATCGATATTCAACCTAATGATTATCAAGCTTGGACGGGTAAGGCTGAAGCTTTAATAGAGATAAAAAAATATGATGAGGCTCTTGAATGTTGCGACCAAGCTATTAAAATCAAGCCTAATTATGCCGATGCTTGGATTAAACGTAGTCATGCATTGTTAAAGTTGAAAAATTATGATGAAGCACTCGCTTGTTCTAATCAAGCTATCAAATACGAACAAGATACTGATTCCGCCTGGACGACTCACGGTATCGTGTTGAATCATTTGGAAAAATATAATGAAGCGATTAAAGCTTTTAAAGAAGCAACAAACATCAAGCCAGATAATTCTCTAGCTTTGTATGGCTGGGGTAATGCTCTATTTGAGAGTAACAAGTATCGGGACGCAATTGAATATTATGATTTAGCGATTCAATATAAACCAGATTTTGCCGATGCTTTTTATCAACGTGGAATGTCGCTACTGTCATTGGAAAGTAATGAAGAAGCCCTGAATTGTATTGATAAAGCAATTGAACTTCAAGAAGATAATAGTTTATATTGGAGGGTTCGCGCTACGGCTTTGAATAAATTGAAAAGATATGAAGAATCCCTCTCGGCTATTGATAAATCAGTAGAAATTAAACCAGATGAATATATTGCATGGGTGGTTCGTAGTGAGACACTATATGTATTAGCAAGATATCAGGAATCTATTAATTCTTGCGATAGAGTGCTTAAGATAAAACCTGACTATGAATTAGCAATACAACAACGGCAGGAGATAAAAACAAATTTAAAAAAGCTCAAAATTAAATATCAAATTCAATGGATAAGTAGACCTTTACTTGCATTTATAATCGCAATTGCAGTTGCCTTTATCGTTGCTTATTTACCATTCATATATGGAATCATAGCTTGTATTTTATATAATCCCCTTAAAAAAATCATATTCAAAGTTTTAAATTTTTTATTCCCTTATCGTTCTCTTAATAGACATTATAGCGACAAAAAATAAGCAAAAGTGTTGTTATTTTATATTTTTTTAATGAATAATAAATTAAGCAAAGTATAGTATTAAATTTATTTAGTTATATCTATAATTGGAACTATATAACATATTGCGAAATAAGTTTTTTATGAAGTGGTTGGGTAAGTAATATGCAAGGTGAAATACTTAACGCACGCTACCGCATTATCGAAAAATTAGGACGTGGAGGATTTGGGGAAACTTATCTTGCTACCGATGAATGGCTTGATAGAGAAAATCGGTGTGTAGTCAAACAACTCAGACCGAATATTATTAATAAAGCTACTTTACCTTTATTCGAGCAAGAAGCAGAAGTATTATTTAAATTAGGAACCCACGACCAAATTCCCCAACTCTTAGCGCACTTCGAGCAAGAAGAAACATTTTATTTAGTACAGGAATATATCGAAGGACACGATTTATCTAACGAAATTGAAGAAGGAAAATGTTGGGATGAAAATAAAGTAACTCAACTATTAAAAGATATTCTGACAATCTTAGAATTTGTACATCAAAATAATGTAATTCACCGCGACATTAAGCCAGGAAATATTATGCGTCGTAGTGATGGCAAAATTGTTTTGATTGACTTCGGGGGAGTTAAACAAGTTACAACTCAAACTAGTGCTGCAAAAGTATCAACTCACGCTGTTGGTACTCCTGGTTATATGCCTCAAGAACAAATTTACAATAATACTCAACTCTGTAGCGATATTTATGCTGTGGGAATGCTAGCGATTGAAGCACTTGTAGGAGAAAATCCGATTGATATTCCTACAGATTCTAAAACTAACCAACCAATTTGGCGAGATAAAGCAGATGTCAGCGAGAGACTCGCAGATGTGATTGATAAAATGGTGCGGTTTAACTTTGAAGAACGTTATCAGTCAGTTGATAAAGCTTTAAATGCGGTTGAAAATTTATCTTTTACAGTATCATCTTTTTATCGAGAAGGTGAAAAATTATATCAATTACAAAAATTTAAAGAAGCGGTTGCAGTGCTTGATAAAGCAATTGAAATAAAACCCAATTTTTATCAAGCTTGGACTCTTAAAGGTTTGGTTTTAAAAGAATTAGAAATGTATGATGAAGCGTTTAATTGTTGTGATGAAGCAATTAGGATAAACCAACATTATGCTAAAGCTTGGATTGTAAAAGCTAGTATTTTAAGTAATTTAGACAATCATCAAGAGGCATTGGCTGCTTATCAAGAAGCAATTGATATTCAGCCGAATAATTATCAATATTGGACTGGTAAAGCTTTGATTTTAAGTCGTTTAGGAAAGTATCAAGAAGCGTTAGATGTTTATCAACAAGCGATTGATATAAAACCGAATGGCAATGCTAATGGAACAAATCTTATAATTGTCCCATATGCTAGGTTGGATTGGTTTAACAAAGAACAGACATTTTCGGAAGTATTTGAGGAATTTTTCGCATATTATAGTGAACCAAAAAACGATGATTATACTGGTTTGATGGCTCGCGCTCAGGCTTTAATCAAATCAAAAGAATATAATCAGGCACTTGATTGTTGCGATATAGCTTTGAAAATTAAACCTAACGATCTCAATGCTTTAAATAATCGTAGTGTTGCACTATCCGGATTAAACAGAATAGAAGAAGCAATCGCTACTTGCAATAAATTAGTTGAATATTACCCAGATTACTCTCTCGCTTGGTATAATCGTGCTTATTTATTCAAACAATCAAACGATCTTACTTCTTGGAATTATCAGAATTCATACAAACAATCAAATATAAGAAATGAACAAATCTTTTCTTGTAACCGAGTACTTCAAATTCCAGTTAATGAAGCGCGTGGTTGGTATATTCGCGGCGATACACTATTTAAACTGAAAAAGTATAAACAGGCGATTATATCTTATCAGCAGGCGTTGAAAACTAAACCTGCTTCTTCAGAAATTCTATTTAATATTTTGAGAAGTATTAAAAACGCACGAATTATGTTGTTTTTGAGCGAACTTGGATATGAAGGCAAACCTGTATACATTTATTATCTTTATTTAGTGTCGTCATTTATATTGTTATTTTATGCTAGATATATTGACAGATATGATATTGTTGCGGCTTATGTTGCTATATGTATTACGCTTTTCTATGGAGATATTTTCTTAAAGCGTTATATTTATAGTTCAAAAACATCAACTCACAAAAAACGGCGATAAAACATTATATTTAATTACTGATTTGAGGTGAATTAGTAAATATTTATAGAATACTCTCTTATTTATGTTTTTTTAATGACTCTTGAATTTGCCATTATACGTTACTGTTTACCTCTAATTCATTTGCTTATATCTATGACTAAAATTAAATTACATATCAGGAAGATAAAGCCGTTCCTTATAAAATGCTTAGGTTAGTAATATGCAAGGAGAAATACTTAACGCACGCTACCGCATTATCGAAAAATTAGGACGTGGAGGATTTGGAGAAACCTATCTTGCCACCGACGAATGGCTTGGGGGCGATAATCATTGCGTGGTTAAACAACTCAGACCCAACATTATTAATAAATATACCTTACGTTTATTTGAACAAGAAGCGCAAGTTTTATTTAAATTAGGAACCCACGACCAAATTCCTCAATTACTAGCACATTTTGAGCAAGAAGAAAAATTTTATTTAGTACAGGAATATATTGAAGGACACGATTTATCTGAAGAAATTGAAGAAGGTAAAAGCTGGGATGAAAATAAAATAACTCAACTATTAAAAGATATTCTGACAATCTTAGAATTTGTACATCAGAATAACGTAATTCACCGCGACATAAAACCAGGGAATATCATGCGTCGTAGTGATGCCAAAATTGTTTTGATTGACTTTGGGGGAGTTAAACAACTTACAACTCAAACGACTGCTGCAACTGTATCAACTCATGTGGTTGGAACCCCCGGTTATATGCCTCAAGAGCAAATTTACAATAAGGCTCATCCTTGCAGCGATATTTATGCTGTGGGAATGCTAGCGATTGAAGCGCTTATTGGGGAAGATCCAATTGATATTCCCACAGATTCTAAAACTTATCAACCAATTTGGCGCGATAAGGCTGATGTCAGCGAAAATCTAGCAGATGTCATCGATAAAATGGTACGTTTCAATTTTGAGGAACGCTATCAGTCAGTTTCACAAGTATTAGATGCGGTTAATAAGTTAACTTCAACACCATCATATTGGTTAAACAAAGGTGAAAAGTTATACAAATTAAATCAATATGAAGAAGCGGTTGCAGCTTTTGACACAGCAATTGAAATGCAACCAGATTTTGATCGAGCTTGGACTGAAAAAGGTTGGGCTTTGCGGCAACTAGCAATATACGATAAAGCACTTTATTGTTGCGATCGAGCAATTAAAATAAACCAAAATAATGCTAAAGCTTGGACGGGTAAGGCTTGGGTTTTAAGTCATTTAGAAAAGCATAAACAAGCATTAGCAGCTTATGAGCAAGCAATTAATATTCAACCGAATGATTATCAAGCTTGGACGGGTAAGGCTAAAGCTTTAATAGAGTTGAAAAAATATGATGAAGCTCTTGAAAGTTGCGATAGAGCTATTAAAATTAAACCCGATTATGCCGATGCTTGGAATAAACGTAGCCATGCATTACTCAAATTTCAAAATTATGAAGAAGCCTTGGTTTGTTGTAACCGAGCTATTGAATATGAACCAAATTCTGATTCAGCTTGGACGACTCGCGGTATGATATTGAATCAATTAGAAGAATACAATGAAGCTATTAAAGCTTTTAAAGAAGCAATAGACATCAAGCCAGATAATTCTCAAGCTTTGTATGGCTGGGGTAATGCTCTATTTAATAATAATAGGTATCAAAAAGCAATTGAATATTATGATTTAGCGATTCGATATAAACCGAATTTTGCCGATGCTTTGTATCAACGTGGAATGTCGCTAATGTCATTAGAAAGTAATGAAAAAGGTCTGAAATGTATTGATCAAGCAATTCAACTTCAAGAAGATAACAGTTTATATTGGGAGGCTCGCGCTACGGCTTTGAATAAATTAAGAAGATATGAAGAATCCCTCTCGGCTATTGATAAATCCCTAGAAATTAAACCAGATGAATATATTGCATGGGTAGTTCGTAGTGAGACACTATATGCATTAGCAAGATATAAGGAATCTATTCGTTCTTGCGATAAAGCACTTAACATTAAGCCTAACTACAAGCTAGCAATAAAACAACGTAAGCTAGCAGCAAGAAAAGTTAGAGTAACAAAATTATTAGTTGCTTTAGTTCCTATTTTTTACGTTATAGCTGTACCTTTAGCTATTTTTGTAGCGCCAATCTATTGGGATTTTATCTTGCAGGTAACTATAATCATGATTAATGTCATATTTGCTTACTTCTTAATAAAAATAATTACAAGATTTGCAGAAAATTGATATATAGTTAATCATATTTACATTTTCTGGAAATTATTAATACTATTATTAAATCAATATGTCTAATAAAGAGCCTTGGTTAGCTGTAAATTTATCAATTATTTTAGCTGGTGCAGGACAAGTGTATTCCGGTAAAACAGCCAAAGGAATATTCTTAGGATTGGTTAATATATCTTCTATAGTTGGATTGATACTTTTTGTAATAAAACCTAGTGATTATTCTATTCTCGGCTTAAGTTTAATATTAGTTTCAATATTAATATATTTATGGAATATTTTAGATGCCTATAAATCGGCAAAAAAAGGTAATACACCAGATTTTGAAAATAAGAGAAAGAAGAATAAAGATGCGTGGTTAGCTGCATTACTATCTAGAATTGAACCTGGATTAGGACATTTGTATATTGGTAAAACAGCAATCGGTTTTACCTTAATGTTTATATCTGTAATTGCTCTTGTTTATTTTCAATTAATTTATTTAGTTATTTTAACAATAATCTCTCCATTAGTTGCTTATCATGCTTATATGGCTGCTCCTATCAGGAGAGAATATTCTAGAAAACCGATTGTTAAATTCACTATTTTTACATATATAGTACCCATAATCTTTCCGTTCATTTTGGGATTATTTATTAGAACTCATATTGCGGAACCTCGTTGGATTCCTTCAGGTTCAATGCAACCAGCTTTAAATGGTACAGTAAATCAGTGGGAAGCAGATAAAGTTACTGTAGATAAAATCGGCTATAAATTTAATAATCCAAAACGTGGAGATATTGTTGTATTTTCGCCAACTGAGGCATTGAGAAAGGAACAATTTCAAAATGCTTTTATTAAACGTATAGTTGGTTTGCCAGGAGAAAAAGTAGAACTTAAGAAAGGCAAAGTTTATATTAACGATAAACCTCTTGAAGAAAACTACGTTGCGTCGGGGCAGCTTACTTCAACTGAAGTATGTACATCAGCACCGACACAACCCTACTTATCTTCTTCTGTGACTATACCGCCTAATTCATATTTAGTATTAGGAGATAATCGGGAAAGTGCTTACGATAGTCGTTGCTGGGGTGTAGTTCCTAAAGATAATATTATTGGCAAAGCATCAGCGATATTTTGGCCCATCGAACGCCGGAGAAGTTTATGATAAGGGGGAGCATCCTAATTTTTTTCAAGATTTTAAATTTGAGATGCTCCCATGTAATGGTTGGTTTGAAAAGCATTAATTTCGGCGACTGAAATTATACCCATGACTCAAACATTAAACAAAACAATCACATTTAAAGAATTTGTCGAATGGAAGCCAGAAAACAAAATATATGAACTACACAATGGGGTAATTGTAGAAGTGGCTCAACCAATTGGTAAACATGAAAATGTTGTCGGATTTTTAACTGAAAAAATTTTGGTTGAGTATGTTCGCTTAAAATTACCTTATTTCATTGCTTCCAAGGTACTAGTAAAACCATTAGATAAAGAATCTGCTTATTTACCGGATGTATTGCTATTAAATAAGCAAAATTTAAAGAATGAGCCATTGTACGAGCAAGAGTCTACTGTTTCTCAAAGTGAATCAATACCGTTAGTCGTAGAAGTTGTAAGTACTAACTGGAGTGATGATTATGCTTTAAAGTTTGATGAATACGAAACTATAGGTATACCAGAATATTTGATTGTTGATTATTTAGGCTTAGGTGGTAGACAATTTATTGGTAATCCCAAACAACCTACTATTACCGTTTGTCAATTAGAGGAAGATGAGTACAAAAGCACCTTATATAAAGATGATGAAGTGGTTAAGTTAAAATCATTCCCAGATTTAAAATTGACTGCTAAAGAAATTTTTCAATCTGCTTATATTTAGTGGTTGAGCTTTCAATTTTTGGAGGCAGAGCCTCTCCTCATTGCTTCCCAGCCGTCTTACTGGGAACCAGTTAAACATCCTCTTAAAGTTACCTTCTTACTGGAAACCAGAAATAAGAAAATAATAAATAAATTCCCATAATTAACCCACGCAGGTGGGTTTCGCCTGTGTAGACGCGGTTTCAACCGCCAGGTAAATCATTCTTCCCAATTACCAACTACCAACTACCAACTTCCAACTACCAACTACCAATTACCTATTCCCCAACTTCCTCTTCAACAACTTCCTTCCTATCCGTCAAAGGCTTAACAACCTTAGCAATCGCTTCCGAAATAAAAGCTTTGACAAACTCATCCTTACGATTTAATTGAAACTGCCTTTGTACAACTTCCGTCATTCCCCCATCACCCCAATCTTGATCGTGACGGAAATATTCAATAAAACTCTTACCGGCAATTCTAGTTAAATAAGCTGCCGTCACCCCTTGAATTGCTCTACCAATTACGAATGTAGCAACATTTAACTGTAGCGCTGTAGAAACTAACTGCAAAGCACCTTTTACAATACCCAAACTAGCCAAAGTTTTCGCCAAGGAAAGCGCTAATTCCCTTCCCCTTTCCATATTCAATTCGCAACCGTAAACTCTGCCAATTTCTACCACCATTTGAGCATTAACCGCAGCAGTTGCCAGCAAATCCACCATCGGTAAAGGTGTTACTGAAACTACACCTGCACCAATCCACTGAAAACGGTCTACAATTTTATTCGCTTGCCGACGGCGTTGAGTATCGATGAGTTTTCTTGCTTCTTCTCCCAATCTTATTGATTGCAGCAAAATATTATCCGCCACTAAATCTTCACCTTCTGCCCGTAAAATTGCTGCCATCCTTCGTAACAAAGGTACAATTTCTGCTTCCGAACGAAAAACATCGCCGTTTTCCAACTCTACCTCTTGCGGATTAGCGGCGATCGCCACGACATCGTTTGTGGGAATAAAGCCCCGCACTCGCTCCCGCAATTTAGCCAAAATCGCTTGAGTATCTTCTTCTGTATACAAATCAGTTTTATTCAAAACCACCAGCGAGCGTTTACCAATTTCTGCTAATGCTTTCAAAGGTTGATATTCCGAGCGTCGTAAATCGTTATCTACTACAAACAACAATAAATCCGCACTCGTCGCCAACTCTCTCGCTAACTGTTCCCTTTCCGTACCCGCAACCCCCGCTTCCAAAATTCCTGGTGTATCGGTAATTAAAATTCTGCGCTCCATGCCCTTGAGACGCAAACAATAAGTTTCCCCAACGGTAGTAGTGCCCATCGGCGCATTTACCTTACCTACCATCCTTCCCATCACCGCATTCACCAAAGAAGTTTTACCAGCACTTCCCGTACCAAACACCACCACTTGAATTTCACCGCGCGATAAATTTGCCTCAATTTCGCGAGATTTACTTAATAAAGCTTGACGGGAAACTTCATCTTGAATTTGGGAAACCTGCTGACGCACCGCTTCCAAAGTTGTAGAAGCAGTTTCAGTTTTCTTTTCAGGAAGCTTAATATTAGGACGTTTGCGGCTGCGACTACGCTGCTCTCCAGACTGAATTTTTAAAGCATAGTAAACAAAAGCCGCAATCAAAGCTGCAATTAAAATAACCAGCAAAAACAGCAGTAAATTAACTAAAATCGGAGAATAATAGGACAATGTCCAAGAAAGTCGGTTTAGAGAATCTAGAAACCACAAGCCAACCCCGAGGATGACAATTAAACCGACAATTAACGTAACTAAGCGGGATACAGGTATTTTGGGCATAGGGAAATAGTTAGGAGTTAGGAGTTAGGAGTTAGGAGTTAGGAGTTAGGAGTTAGG
>ERZ1740052.444-NODE-444-length-14371-cov-7.172883_pt1 | contig 14371 bp, 16 predicted proteins | sample MGYA00581750_ERZ1740052 | MGnify/ENA primary metagenome ERZ1740052 (study PRJEB43018, sample SAMN04849743) | marine metagenome | isolation source: floating plastic debris | place: Pacific Ocean | collected 2008-08-30 | study: EMG produced TPA metagenomics assembly... | reverse complement strand
AGGAAGCTTTAGGAAAACTAGTTTCTTATGAAATGGGTAAGAGTTACCAAGAAGGTTTAGGTGAGGTTCAAGAAATGATTGATATCTGTGATTTTGCTGTTGGTTTATCGCGTCAGTTACACGGGTTAACAATGCATTCTGAAAGACCAGGACACAGAATGTACGAACAATATCATCCGTTAGGAGTTGTAGGAATCATTTCTGCGTTTAACTTTCCAGTAGCTGTTTGGTCTTGGAATACAGCTTTAGCTTGGATTTGTGGTGATGTTTGTGTTTGGAAACCATCTGAGAAAACTCCATTATGTGGTGTAGCTTGTCAGAACATAATTACTGAGGTTTTACAAGAAAACAATTTACCAGAAGGAATTTCTTGTTTAGTAAACGGAGATTATGTAGTTGGAGAGTTTATTTCTAAGGATACTAGAATTCCTTTAGTTTCTGCTACAGGATCTACTCGTATGGGTAAAATTGTTGCTAGTGAAGTTGCAGGTCGTTTAGGTAAAAGTTTATTAGAATTAGGAGGAAATAATGCAATTATTGTTACTCCAGATGCTGATATTAAAATGACAGTAATTGGTGCTGTATTCGGAGCTGTAGGAACTGCAGGACAACGTTGTACTTCTACACGTAGGTTAATTATTCACGATTCTATTTACGATAAAGTAAAAAATGCAGTTGTAGATGCTTATAAACAATTACGTATCGGTAATCCTTTAGATGAAAATAATCATGTTGGACCATTAATCGATAAAGATGCAGTAGCAATGTATAACAAAGCTTTAGAGAAAGTTGTTGCTGAAGGTGGAAACATTATTGTAGAAGGAGGAGTTTTAGAAGGTGAAGGATATGAAAGTGGTTGTTATGTAAAACCTGCTATTGCAGAAGCAGCAAATGATTACGAAATAGTTCAGCACGAGACGTTTGCTCCAGTTTTATATTTATTAAAATATTCAGGTGATGTAGAGAATGCAATTAATTTACAAAACGGTGTTGCACAAGGTTTATCTTCTGCAATTATGACCAATAACTTACGTGAAGCTGAGCGTTTCTTATCGCACGCTGGATCAGATTGTGGTATTGCAAATGTAAACATAGGAACTTCTGGAGCTGAAATTGGAGGAGCTTTTGGAGGTGAAAAAGAAACTGGAGGAGGAAGAGAATCTGGTTCAGATGCTTGGAAAATTTACATGCGTCGTCAAACAAATACAATTAATTATACTACAGAATTACCTTTAGCTCAAGGAATTAAATTCGATTTATAGTATGAAAATAAATAAGCTATAATAAAAAAGCCGTCTCTAAGAGACGGCTTTATGTGTCTAAATAACTATAGTCCCCCCGAACTATAAACCTTGAATTTTGTTATTCAGAAACTCATTTACTACTTTCTTTCCACTTTAAAATTACTATTTATTCTACTTTTTTCGTTCTAACTATCGACGAATGGTAATTTTCTAGAGTTCATAAAGGTTTCCGTGTAGATTAACGATGTATTATATGAGTTATAAATTTCTTTTATAAAAAACAAAAAGCTAGCCGTCGGGTTATGACGGCCAGTAGTTGTAAGCAATAATCGACCCCCTTCAAGTCTGATTATTAAGCGGAGCAAAAATAGAATTAAGATTCATTTATAAATTCTTAAAATCGACGGTTGATATTAAATAAGGTTCAAAAGGTTTTTATTTAAAGATGAATGGTAAAAAATTAAAGATTAAGAGTTTTAAAAATGAAGTATACAAACTAAAAAAGGCGACTTATTTAAGTCACCTTTTTTAGTTATAAACTATACAGCCACCCCGAGCTATAATTATCTATATTTATCTTTATTATTTACTAACTAACACTGTAAAATTACGTAAAAGAAGAGATCGCCCTTGTGAATTATCGACGAATGGAACTTTAAATAAGTTGATAAATATTTGACTATAGATAAATATCAAAAAAAGGTAAAAATCCACGCTTCTTTTATAGATTTGTACTTTATAAATTAATGTTTATGATGAATTTTCTTTCCTTAGTCGGTAGAATTTTTGGACAAAAACAAGAATCTGAAGAAGATATTATGAAGAAATTTTTAATTGTGGGTCTAGGAAATATTGGTGAAAAGTACGATAACACCAGGCATAACATAGGCTTTAAAATTGTAGACGCTTTTGTAAAAGAAAATGAAGCTTCTTTTTCTACTGAAAAATTAGGTGATTTAGCAAAGCTAAAAGTAAAAGGAAAGACAGTGTTTGTATTAAAACCTAATACTTATATGAACCTGAGTGGTAAAGCTGTTTTATATTGGATGAAGAAAGAAAATATTCAAATTGAAAATGTATTAATTATTACGGATGATTTGAATATAGATTTTGGGAAACTAAGAATAAAAAGTAGAGGTAGCGCTGGAGGTCATAATGGTTTAAAAGACATTCAAGAAAAATTAAATACAGGTTCTTATCCAAGATTCCGTTTTGGTGTAGGCTCAGAATATAAAAAAGGAAGACAAGTAGACTTCGTTTTAGGGCAATGGAGCGATGAAGAAGAGAGTCAGCTTATAGAGAGAATACCAACGAGTGTAAACGCGATTACATCGTTTATAAATGCTGGAATTTCAAATACTATGAATGAGTTTAATGGTAAGTAAAAAACAAAAGAGTTTATAAATCATTCTGTTCAAAACAATAAATAAAATTTTAAAATAATATAATAGATATTATAATAGTAATCTTATTTGTTTATAAAAAACCGAAGCTTAATGCCTCGGTTTTTTAGGACTAGTCATTATTCTCGGACACGCCAAAAATCTTCTCCCCAGTTCTTGTATAATTGAGAATACTTAACTCCGTCTAAGTACTCTTCAGGTTGTAAAACTTCTTCTATATTTTTAATAAACTCAAAAATGTTGTTTGCTATTTCAATATGAGTTTCAGGATAACCATCAGGATCATAATAAAAAATCTTATCTCTATTCTCATTTTTTAGACCTAAAAGAACACCACCTACGGAACAATGACCTATAGTTAAATAATCAATATCATCTTTTCCTTCTATATCTTTTGAAAATAGTATAGAATTCTTAACTGAATTAAAACCTGAAAAATTAATTTCTGGCTTATTAATAAAAGTATAATAGCTAATATATCTCTCATCATTAAATTCTGGATGAAAAAATACTTCATGAGAAATACCATTTTCATTAGTAGAAAAATTATCAATAAATATTTTATATAACAAAGGAATATTTAAGTTATGTTTTTTTTCTAAAAGTTGAATGTCTATTAAATCTGATTCTTTTTTTGATTTTAGTAATTCGATACCTCTTTTCATATTCTTATATTTAGACTAAATATAGGGCTTTCAAATAAACCTTTAAGCCCCCTATTGATTATTGTTTTTCCTCCTGAGTGATTAAAACCTCCTTGAGTTACATTATGAATATTACTTGGTATAGGAAACATAGTTTTTCCATCTTGATGATGATGCCAAGTATTTCTAATCCAATTACCACTTGAATCCTTAATATCTATTGCAGTACTATTAGGCACCCTTCTTATATTACTTGCTCCAAATTCATTAATAGCCCAATTATTTGCTCTAGTAAAATCATTACCAGAACCTATTAAGTCTTCAGCTCTAAAAACATGATTTGGATTTGATATATGAGGAGTAAAATCAGGAAAACCATTTTTATCATATTTTACACTTACTTGTTGTCCATTAATTGTTTTTGTAGAAGTAAAATCAAATTGATTATTGTAACCTCCAGGTTTTTTTTGATTAAGAATCATATTATCCAATTGATTTAATTGATCTGTAGATAAATTATTTATTCTTTTTATTAAATCAGGATCAGCCCCATTTTCTATAATCTTTATAGCATTAGGTAAATTATCTAGTTTACTAAGAGCATTTGCAAATGCTTCTACATCATCACCTTTAGATATAATTCTACCAAATCTATTCTTTAAGTATAGTATACCATTTTCAAAAGCGGTTTTAAATCCTTTTGTAAAAGCTTTAACTAAAGGTTTAATAAATTTAAAAATTTTATTAAAAACAACTGCAAGATCTACTACAACCTTAATAACTTTAGCTGTAATAGCAGGAGAGAAAGAAAGTACTCCTGCTCCTAAAGCTAAAGCGGCAGATCCATAGTTTCCTTTGGTAATTTCTTTTACAGCATCAACAAAATCATACCCAGGAATTAGTCCTAGAAGAGTTTCACCAGCAATATTTTTAAATAAATCTATAATTACTGCCCATTCCTCATCACTTTCAGGCCAGTAAGATTCTAAAAAAGTAAGATTTTTTGCAATTGTAGCAGAATTTTTAAAAATTCTTTTAGCTTCATCAGAGTAATTATTATCTCTTAAATACTTTTTAAATTCTTCTCTAACGGAACTGTTGCTAAAATGGTTTAAGTATTGTTGTACATCAGAGTTAAGCTCTAAAACTAAATTTAAAAATTCAGGCGCTTCTACTATTTTTACGCACTCTCCTGAGGTGCTTTGTAATCCTAAAGTAAGACTATCGGAAGTATCACAAGGGTCTGGAGTTACAGGATTGGTTGGCACACCTCCTGTACCTACTGTCGTAGAACCACCGCCTCCAGTAGCTCCTCCTCCTTCTGGAGAAAATTCACTATCATTTCCTATTCCTTGTCCTTGTCCTAATATTACAGGAACATTGGTACATATTCTATGGGTTTTAATATATCTATGGTCAGGGTCACATTTTACACCAGCAGCATGCTCTTCTCCTAAATTATTACACAAGTGCATTTTAATGATTTGACACTCTACACCTCTTGCATATAGTCCATTTGAATCCGTTGCTCCTTGTATTGTTTCTAGGCTTACTGTTCCCTTAAAAATACTTAATGGGTTTTCAAGATAGTTTCTTAAATACTCTTGTGTTGGGGCATAGTTTAAAATAAATGCTGTTTTAACTTGATCCTCTTCAAATTCCACAACTAAATTACTAAAACCACTTCCGTCAGAATCTTGTTTATCAATAGCAACCGTATAGCTTGTTTTGTTGGGTTCTTTATGAATAAATACTTCTTTGTTTTCATAGACTTTAAAAGCTACAGTTTGTTCTGTTTTCCCTAGTAAATCTTTTGAAGTAGTATTTTGAATTTGATTTACAAATTTTTTTAATTGAACTTGGGTATCGAAATACTCAAAACTAATACCATTAGTCTGTTCTGAAGGCATTTCAATATATTCAGGTTCATTTTGGCACCCAATAAGTGTAATTAGTATTAACAGTAGTCCCCAAAGACTGTTTTTGAAAAGTTTTTGTATAATTAAAATTAAAAGTTTACGCAAAGTTAGAATGTTATAAACTTATGATTGTACGGTTCATCCACACTTTTAGTGCGGGTGAACCGTACTTTTTAAAAAATAAAAATCCAGTAATTTCTTACTGGATTTTTATTTTTTAAAATTATTTAAATAGAAACTATTGTCTCTCAAAAGTAATAGTTATTTCTTCAGTTGTCGTAATTTGATTATCTGTAGCTTCTGCTTCTTTAGAAAGTACTAAAGTATTCGCAGTGAAAGAAGTAATTTCAAAAATTCCGTTAATTACACCAGTATTAGTATCTGTAAAAGTAACTCTTCTATTTAAAGTATCTAAAGTATATGTTCCAGAACTATTTTCAGTTTCAATACTAGTTTCTTGTACAGGAGCAGATCCATTGTTTAAAGTAGTAACTGCAACTTCTCTGTATTCTCCAGAATAAGTAAACGATCCGTTAGTAGAAAGTACTAAATCAAGTTGAAACGTATCTCCTTCATAAGATTCAGTAGAAATATCTACAGTTTGACCAGAAGCCGTTGTAGAAGTTTTATTTGTACCTCTTAATTTAGTTACTGCATATGTTCCTGTAAAGTTTTCAGTAGTTAATTCGAATACAGGTGTTTCGTCATCACCACTACAACTTGTTAATGTTGCAAAAGCAACAAATAAAATAAATGACTTTAATAATTTCATGGCTTATATCTTTTTTAAATTTTATTGAATATATCTTTTATGTATCTAAAGAAAAAAAGAACTAAATATTGTCTGATGCAAACCATTCTGCATAACAACTTTCAGTTTCTTGTAATTTTAATGAATGTAAATGAATTCCTTCTGGTAAATTTCCAGATATCTTTTTAGCAAAATCAATCACCATCATTTCGCTTGATGGTTGGTAATCTACTAAAAGAATATGATGTCCAAGTTCTTTAAGATATTCAGCTAATTCGAGATGAGGTGTATTTTTATTGAATAAAGTTGCGTGATCAAACGCATCAACAATTTCTTTATTTACGATCTTTTTTAAATCACCAAAATCAATTACCATTCCGTACTTTGGGTTGTTGGTATCTGATATTGGTTCACCGATTACAGTAACAAATAACTTGTAACTGTGTCCATGAATATTTTTACACTTTCCGTCATAACCATATAAAGCATGAGCTGTTTCGAAAGTGAACTTTTTTGTTATTCTAATCTTACTCACTACCTTCTAAATTTTTTATTATTTCTATACTTGTTAACAAAGTATACAACGCCAACAGCTAATGCCAATCCAAGAAATAAAATATTTTCTCCCATAATTTCAATTAAAATATTCCGCAAAAATACAATTTTAATTTACTCGCATTACATACGTTAATCTAAAAAATTAAAGAGTTAATAATGTAGTGATATAAAAGTTTGAAGATATTTTTAAATTCTTTTTTCAAAACAAATACTTTCTTCTAAACCAGAATACTGTCCGTAATTTTCTATGATTTTATAATTGTTTTTTTTGTAAAGATGAACTGCTTCAACTTGTCTAATTCCAGTTTCTAAAATACAGCGATTAAAAGAAAGTTCTTTTGCCCAAATTTCTAATGCTTTTAGTATTTGCGAAGCCAAACCTTTACCTCTTGCTTTTTCAGAAGTAAACATTCTTTTAATTTCCATTGTAGTTGTATCGTATTGTTTAATGGCTCCACAAGCTAAAGGTTCGTTATCAACATAAATAAGAACGACATGTTTAATAAGATCGAGTTTATTGTACTGATTATAAAAATCATGATCATCACCATCTGTAATAGCTAAAAAAGCATCCAATTGTTTTACTAAAGCTCTAAAATCTTTGTTTTCTGAATCGGTTCTAACAAGAGATATCATAATTCAATACGATTTAAAACAATCCAAATAACTTTTTACGTTTAGCAATATTAGGTCTAGTTAAATTCAAAACATCAGAAATATTGTGTTTATCAAAACCATTAAAAAGAGATTCAACACCTTTGGTCATTTTAAGATCTAACTCTTCTTGATATAAAGGAATTAATGTGTAAAAATCTATAGATTTATTTTCTAAAGTTAACGTGTGAAATTGTTCATTAAAAACAATAGAAGGTAATAAAACAACAGAACTTAGTTTAGTTTTAGCATCAAAAGGTTGAGCAGGGTCTCCATTTGGCATAGTATGTCCGTAAGCTAACCATGTGTTATATTCATGAGGAAAACGTGCTAAAAACTTTAACCATCGAATTGGCCAGTAATTGCTTTCATCTTTAAAATCTTCTTCAGAAATTTTCCAATCTTCAGGTAAACAAATGCTTAATTCTGCATAATTACAACCTTCAATACCTTCTGGAGTATTCATAGGTTTATCGCTCATTCCAGAAGTAACTAAAGTGTGAAAAGGTTTTGCTGCAGTTGGTTTAACCCAATGTACATCAATATGAACTTGATCGGAAACAATTTCATGAAAAACCATATCGATTTCTCCTATATGTTTTTCTATATGATCTGAAATAGCTTCTAGAGAAGATTCTCCAGAAGCTATTTCAAATTTATTTTTATTGTTTTCGTCGTATCTGTAAATTGGCGATCCTGATTTAGACTTTTCCATAGTTTTGTTTCTTATTATTTTTTGAATTTAGCTAGTGCATTTTTAGTAAACTCAGAAAGTACTAATCTTCCTGTAATTTTTGCTCTTTCAATTAATAATTCACTCCAGTTTTCAGTTCCTTCCCAAAGTGTTTTTTTCATTTCAAATAAAGCCTCAGGATTATAAGAAGCTAACTTATCAGCTAACAAACTTACTTCTTTGTCTAATTCAGAAAGAGAATCGAAAACCTTAGCATATAAGCCTTTGTCTTTTGCCCAATATGCATTTTTCCAGCTTGTAGCATCTAAAGTTAATTCTGCTAAACCACTTACTCCAATTTTTCGTTCTACTGCAGGAGCAATAACAAAAGGTCCGATACCAATAGTAAATTCAGAAAGTTTAATACTTGCCGCTTCAGTAGCTAACACATAATCACATGCAGCAGCTAAACCAACACCTCCACCTACAACTTTTCCTTGAACTCTACCGATAACTAATTTCGAACAAGTACGAATCGCATTAATTACATTAGCAAATCCGGAAAAGAATTTTTTTCCATCATCTAAATTATCAATTGCAACTAATTCATCAAAAGAAGCACCAGCACAAAAAGCACGTTCTCCTTCAGATTTTAAAACAATAATATTTACAGCATCGTTACTTGATAATGTATTCAATTCTTTTGTTAAACGATCTAATAATTCACTAGGAAAAGAATTACTGGCAGGATGCCCAAATTCTATTGTAGCTATTTTATTCTCTATATGTGTATATAAACTTCCGTTAAGTCTTGTTGTTGTCATTTATTTAGTTGTTTGTTCAAAAATAGTCTTAATTTTATTTTTTCTGAAAAAAAGAAGCATGAAAAGCATAAAAATGGTAATTATTGAAGGTATTCCTAAAGATACTATTTTAAAGGAACTTTTACACTTATATGAAACGATTTTTGATGATGCGAAAATTGATTTTTTCATTGATAGAATTACAAGTAAAACCGATGTAATAATTGTATTGACTTATTTTGAAAATTCACCTGTCGGATTTAAAATAGGATATCGATATAATGAAACTACTTTTTATAGTTGGGTTGGGGGAGTGTTATCTGATTTCAGAAGAAAAGGAATTGCACAAGAACTAGCTAGGAAACAAGAAGAATTAGTAAAAAAGAAAGGATATAAAAAGCTTCGAACAAAATCGATGAATCGTTTTAAGCCAATGTTGATTTTAAATATTAAAAACGGATTTGATATCGTTCAAGTGTATACCAATACTAGCGGACAACAAAAGATTGTTTTTGAGAAAGATTTATAATTCGTCTTTAGCTAATCTTAAAAACTTACTTCTAAACTTAAGAATTAGTGGTAATCCACGAACAATAATCCAGGCAAAGAAAGCGATCCAAATAGCGTATAATTTATAGTCAAAATAATCGAAAAAAAGCAATGTTGGAATAAATACTAATCCTGTAGAAGAGAGCAATAAATTTCGTAAATATTTCATTTCTCCCATACCTTTAAACATTCCGTCATAAATAAACGCCAAAGAACAGAAAGGTTGCATTAGTAAGATAACCCAAAACACTTCGTAGAAACTCGACAAAACTTCGGTTTCTTGTGTAAATAATCTTCCGATAGGTTGATATAAAACAAAACCAATAATTGCTAAAGCTATTCCTAATAAAAACCCATATAAAATCAAACGATTTCCTAGTTCTACTAAAGTTTTATAAGCTTTTGCACCTAATAATTTTCCTGATAAAATATTTCCTGCAGAAGAATATCCGTCCATTATAAATGCGCCCATCAACCATAAGTTGAGTCCAATTGTATAGGCAGCTATATATTCGTTTCCGTAAGCTGTAGCATAAGAAGTTCCAAAGTATAATGCTAAATTTAAAGCTATAGTTCTAACAAATAGATTAAGAACCATAGAAATAAATCTCGGAATTTCTTGATTAAATGGTAGTTTAAAGCCTAAAGAAATAGATGTCTTCTTATACAATAAAATCAAAGCAATTACAGCCATTACAATTTGTGCAATAACACTTGCATAGGCAGCTCCTTCGATATGCATGGCAGGAATATATCCTTCAATTCCGTAAACAAAAGCTAAGTCTAAAACAATGTTTACAACAGTTCCTATAATTGCAATAACCATAGGATAAAACGTGTTTTGTAAACCTCTAAAAGTTCCGTAAACAGCTATTGTAAATAAAGTAAAAGGAAAACCAAAAGCTCTGATTTTATAATAATCAACAGAATACTCTAAAACTTGTCCGGATGCATTATAAAACTGAAAAATTTCTTTTGCAAACGGATAACTTAATCCTAAAATTAGTAAACTAACACCAACAATTATTACTGTAGCTTGTGCAGGTAAGTTTTTAATCTCATCGATACGCTGTGCACCAACATATTGAGAAACAATAGACGAAATTCCGCTACGAGTTTGTCCGAATACCCAAATTAACATAGATAAAAAAGCACCAACAATTCCAATAGCAGCAATACTTTCGGTAGCATTTTCTTTAATGTTTCCAACAATGGCTAAATCTGTTGTAGATAGCAAAGGTTCTGCAACACCGGTAATTAGAGCAGGAATAGCTAATTTATTAATGTATTTAAAACTAATATCATGTTGCATAATAGTCAACAAAAATAAGTATATTGAACAAGGAAAAACATAGTTTAAATTAAATAATTATTATGGGAGAATTAGCAGCTAGTTTAATAGAGTTCTTTGCTGAAATAGCTTTAGGATTCCAGCAATTGTTTTTCAAGAAAAAACTAAAGGAAAGAAGAGCATACGAAAAAGCCAATAACTTACCACCTAAGAGAATGATATCACCTTATAGAAGAGAATGATATCACCTTATAGAAGAGTTACTATTTTAGTAGTGGTGTTATCATTGATAGCTACTGTATTTTACATAGTAAATACAAGCAAAGTTGATAAAAATAAAACTGAAGATAAAGCTGTTGAAAATTCATACATTTTAGCATCAGCAGGAAGTAATAAAAAAATAAATACCGAAGACGATTTAATTTATAATTAATCGTTACAATTATCACAAATACCTGTTATAAAAACAGCTGTGTTATCGATTGTATGATTTGGAATATTAGGAATCGTAACTTCTACAGGTAAACACATTACTTTTTTACATTTTTTACATTCAAAATGCGGATGAACATCATTGTGATGATCAGAAGTACAATTGTTTTTACATTTTGCATACCATTTTAATCCATTTTTTCCTACAAATGAATGAATAATACCTTCATCTTCTAAACGATCTAAGGCTCTGTATACTGTAGTTTTATTCATTTCATTCTTTAGTCTTTCCACTAAATCAACAGCTAAAATTGCAGAGAACTCATTCTCGAATAAATCTAGTAAAATTTTTACTGCTTTTGTTTTTCTAATGATTCCCATAGTACAAAATTAATGCAACGCCGTTGCGAAAGAATAAATTAATGTATTTTTGTCAGCCAATTACAAAATTAAAAAAAATAGATGTTATTAAACCAAAAATCAGATGCTTTAGGTGCGTTATCAAGTGGTTTATGTTTAATCCACTGTGTTTTTACACCTTTTTTATTTGTTATTCAATCTCATGGAGCATGTTGTGAAGGGACAACTGCACCATTTTGGTGGAAGAGTATTGATTATATTTTTTTAGTGATTTCTTTTTTTGCTATTTTTAAGTCAGCGAGTCAAACATCAAAAGAATGGATGAAATATGCTTTATTTTCGAGCTGGGTATTATTAGCATTCATTATTATAAATGAAAAAATTGCATTATTAATTATTCCAGAAGCAGTTATGTACGTTGTTTCTTTAAGCTTAGTAGGATTACATTTATATAATAGCAAATATTGTCAATGTTCAAATGAAGGATGTTGTTCAAGTAAGCTAAAAACTTAATATTTATGGAAAAACACGATCACATAGGAGATAACCATATACTTACAAACATTAAAACCCCAATGGTTCCTAATGCTTTTGATAAGTCTGATGATGAAAAAATAGCTAACATTCAGGTTCATTTTAAAAAGATCATGGAAGAGTTAGGCTTAGATTTAACAGATGATAGTTTATCTGGTACTCCATATCGTTTTGCAAAAATGTATGTGAAAGAGTTATTCTATGGATTAAATCCAGCGAACAAACCAAAGATCTCTACTTTTGAAAATAAGTATGGATATCAAAAGATGTTAGTTGAGCAAAACATTACAATAGATTCTTCTTGCGAACACCATTTTTTGCCAATTATAGGATACGCGCATGTAGGTTATATTCCGAAGGATAAAGTTGTGGGTTTATCTAAAATAAATCGTTTGGTAGACTATTATTCCCATCGTCCACAAGTACAAGAGCGATTATGTATTCAAATTTTAAAAGATCTTCAAGAAACTTTAGGAACAGAAGACGTAATTGTGGTGGTTAATGCTAAACATTTATGTGTATCATCAAGAGGGATTAAAGATAAAGAAAGCTTTACTACTACTATAGAATACGGAGGTCGTTATAACGAAGCAAGTATTCGAAATGAATTTTTTAAGATTTGTGATTTTAAGAATGCAGAGTAAAAACCTGAATTCATGAAGAACATAAAAGTTATTGTTTTTGACTTGTATAATACACTAGTTGAAATAAGAAATAATAACAAGTTTTTTCTACAACTTTATAAAGAATCATTAAACGGATTTAATATTGATATTTCACTTTATTTAGAGTTGGTAATGACTAAAAATGAAGAGGAATTATTCAAGATTTTACCAGATGAATTTTCTGAGCTTTTTCGGAAATATGAACATGTATTGAATGAGGAAGTAAATTCAATATTTGTTTATGATGAAGTCTTAAATTCTCTCCAAGAATTACAAAAGAAGCATCGTCTCTTTTTAATATCTAATTTAGCTTTTCCTTATAAGAAACCCGTTTATAATTTAGGTATAAACTCCTATTTTGAAACAATGATATTTTCTTGTGATTTCGGACACATGAAGCCTGATGAAAAGATATTTAGAGAAATAGAAAAAAGAACAAAAGTACAACCAGAAGAAGTTCTTATGATTGGTGATTCTTTAAAATCGGATATTAAAGGAGCAGAAAAAATCGGTTGGAAAAGTATTCAAATTGATAGAAAAACAAATTCTAATAATTTAAATGCTATAAAAGATTTAACTCAACTTAATAAATTATTAATAACGTCATACTGAATTTATTTGTGCTAAGCTTATTTCAGTATTTTATTAATATTTCCAGTTAGTATAATGATGAGAACCTGAAATAAATTCAGGTTGACGTTAATATGGAAATTTACTATTGATTGATAATTGATCAAAGATAATTGAATATTGAACCTATTTTTTCACCAACATTCGCTTAATCTCGTTTAATTTCATTAAAGCTTCAATAGGTGTTAATGTATCAATATCTGTAGCTAAAATTTCTTCCCTTAAATCTTCCAATAAAGGATCATCTAATTGGAAGAAACTCATTTGCATGTCGTTGTTTTGAACATCTTTTAAGGTGTCTTCCACATTTTTGTTAGCATGACTTTCTTCTAACTGTTTTAAGATCTTATTCGCTTTTCTAATCACAACATTTGGCATTCCAGCTAATTTAGCAACGTGAATTCCGAAACTATGATTACTTCCACCAGCAACCAGTTTACGTAAAAAGATAATGCTGTCTTCTAATTCTTTTACAGAAACATTAAAGTTTTTAATTCGCTCAAACGTCGTTGTCATTTCATTTAACTCATGATAATGCGTAGCGAACAATGTTTTCGCTTTTGAAGGATGTTCATGTAAATATTCAGTAATTGCCCAGGCAATAGAAATTCCATCATAAGTAGAAGTACCTCTTCCAATTTCATCTAATAAAACTAAACTACGTTCTGAGATGTTATTTAAGATCGAAGCGGTTTCATTCATTTCTACCATAAATGTAGATTCTCCCATAGAAATATTATCACTAGCACCTACACGAGTAAATATTTTATCTACAATCCCAATTTTCGCTTCAGTTGCTGGAACATAACTTCCCATTTGTGCTAATAAAACGATTAATGCAGTTTGACGTAAAATCGCAGATTTACCCGACATATTCGGACCAGTAATCATAATGATTTGTTGGTTTTCGCGATTTAAAATCACATCGTTAGCCACATATTCTTCACCAATTGGTAATTGCTTTTCAATTACAGGATGACGACCATTTTTTATTTCTAATATTGTAGACTTATCAACAACAGGACGTACATAATCGTTTTCTTTTGCCAAGTTTGCAAAAGACAATAAACAATCGAGTTGTGCAATTAATTGTGCGTTGCTTTGTACATCTTGAACATCTTTTACGATGTATTGAATTAGTTCGATAAATAAATCAGCTTCTAACGACTGAATTTTATCTTCGGCACCTAAAATTTTTGCTTCGTATTCTTTAAGTTCTTCAGTAATATAACGTTCGGCATTTACTAAAGTTTGTTTACGA
>ERZ1740052.441-NODE-441-length-14401-cov-9.606998_pt1 | contig 14401 bp, 9 predicted proteins | sample MGYA00581750_ERZ1740052 | MGnify/ENA primary metagenome ERZ1740052 (study PRJEB43018, sample SAMN04849743) | marine metagenome | isolation source: floating plastic debris | place: Pacific Ocean | collected 2008-08-30 | study: EMG produced TPA metagenomics assembly... | reverse complement strand
GCGGGTAAATCACCCTTAAACCCAAGCACGCTACTCGCTACTTGCTACTCCCCTAACTTAACTACGATTTTTAACGCCGACCTACTTAGGTAGGGTTTTTTTAATGTGCAAGTTAGAAGTCTTCCCCCTCTTCCCCCTCACAAATAAAAAACATCGCTCCACAACAAATATTTTTTAACACGCCTGATAATTTTACTGTTCCACCTGGGTACTATAACTTTAGTCAGCTTATAACAACTTCATAAAGTTGCCTTAAGCTAATACTGAATTCCGTAAAAAATCCGCAAAAATTTTATGAAGCTATGGCTTTATTTTTATACGTCGGCTATAAATTAAGTAATTCAAATAATACTTTTTTTGACCGGAAAAACATAAAAAATTTACAACCTCAAAATAGCACTTTTATTTGATTTATGAAACTTTATGATATTCTTGACTGCCAACCCAAATATTTTTTGGTTGGCAATGTTTATATATCATATTGTTCGCGAAATTCTGACGGTAACTATTAAGGTTACTCCATCTGTTGAGTAGTTAAAAATTTCATACTTGCCGACAGATAATCATAGGCATTGTATTCAACAACTTTTTAAATAATATTTAATTTCAAAACTCGCATCACAAATTTTGATAGGAAAGTAGCTATGTCGAAAAAACGTAAGTTAGTCAGGGCAATTAAAAACTTTATTAAAAACTTTTACCAAAAGTTTCGCCGTAAATATTCATCTACTGTCAAGAAACAACGTTTATGGCTTTTACGAAATTTCATAGTTACTAAAAAGCGACCGAAACGGGCTAATGCTGGTTTTGTTTTACCTACAGTGGCCATGGTTTCGCTGGTAGTTGTATTGCTGACTGTTGCTATTTTGTTTCGCTCTTTTGAGCGTTCTAAAAATGCAGGTAATGTCAGGGTTAATCAGGCGGTTTTGAATGCTACAATGCCTGCGATTGATAGAGCAAGGGCGAAGATAGATCAGTTATTTACTGACCCTACGCTACCACGTTCAACTCCATCGGATAGCTCTCTTTATAATGCATTTACTACGAATCTTTCCAAGTATACCTTTGGTGATGAAGCTCCTTTAGAAGTAAGATATGACATTGATGGTAGAGGTGGTATTGATGATGATGAAGACGAATTAGAAAATAGAGAAATTACTAGAACAGCTTGGAGATTTCCTGTAGATACAGATAATAACGGAAAGTTCGATAGCTTTACTGTATATGGTATTTTCTTCCGCGCTCCTAGCCGTAATGAAAAGGGTGATTTTGACCGCGCTCGTACTCCTCTAGATGCTAGAACGCCGCCTATGGATGATGGTTCATTGGGGGGATTATGCGCCGCTGCAAAAGGTACTAGTGCGAGTTTGATTGGCGATTCTGGCTGGTATAAATCTGGAGCTAATATCAAGAAAAGCTTTTTCGTTTATGCTGCGACAGTACCTATCACTGATGAAAGAGCACAAAGGGAATATGGCGATGATTTTGAACCATATAAAGGAAACAAAGGCTTTTCTGCTTTAGAGTATCAGCAAGATAAAGTACGGGTTCCGATGAATAATAATGCAGTTGTTTACGAAGACGACTTGGAAATTACCCCTGGTGGTGGACTAAATTTAAATGGAAGAATTTTTACTAATAGTAACTTGCTTACGGGTCGGGTTGATAAAGAGATTCGCTTTTATCAAGTAAGCAGTCCATCAAGTTGTTTTTATCAAGCACAAAACAGCAAAATAATTGTTGGTGGAAACTTAGGTTACGGGCGAGTTACCGGAGTAAGACTTAAAGGTGGTAGTAAATTAGATTTATTTAAACCAAGCTCTACAGGTGGGGAAGCATTCATTGATAGCAAAACTAGAAGTGTCAATAGAGACGCTGGAGACATTGCCTTTAATTCACAGGCTTATGCTCAAAGAATTAGCCGATTAATTGATAGACAAGCGAGAAATAATCCTAGAAAAGATCCTACAGAAGTTCGAGAAAATATCGCCTCTAGGCTTATTGATAATCCTGGCTTGGATGAAGATAAAATACGGCGAGAGGAGCTAGAAACTTATTTCAAAAAGCGCACTCGTAAAGTTCCTTTTGAAGAAGTCGGCTTTGGTGAAGATCCTGGTAATGCCAGACTTCAAGGTGAGGGCGACACTTTAAGAGCGCAAGATGAATGGATTTATCCTTTCGATCCTAAAAGTAACGGTAACTACAGAAACTATGCAAATCTAAAAGTTGAACTTAAAAGATTAGAAGCTACCGAGCCAAATATGCTCAAAGAAGTTTACAAAGAAGAAGAGAAATATATTGGCGATCGCATTGCTTTAGGTAATAATTTACCAGCGCTATGGTTTGACAAAACTATCCAAAATTTCGTTGGTGGTAAAACACCGCAAGATGTTAAGCCCAAAACAGAATGGACTAAATGGGCTGATGAAGATTCCAAGTATCGTTACCGTACTACACAAATCCAACAGCTAATAAGTCTTGATGGTGCAAGCAAGCGAGATGGATTTTTTGAAATTAAAGCCTCAGAAAGACCTAATAACCCACTGGATAATGTTGGAGGAATGCGTGTTGTCACCGGAGCCGGTATTTATGTAGACGATATCACTTATAGCCGAAGTGGCAATTCTTTTCTACCGGAAGCTCAGTGGGATAAAAATTTTGTAGACACCAGAAATAGAGCTACAGACAAAATTAAGTTAAGGGATCTCAAATTTGGAAGCGAAGATCCAATAATTGTTTGGCCAGATTCTAGAGCGATGACGGGTACAGATGTTGAAACACGTCAAGGCGACTTATTAATGAGAGCTACCGCCGTTTATCACTACACACAAAGTGACGGAACAGACCAAGAACCTATAGCTTGCGTCAGTAGCTATTACGACCCGACGAATGAGCAAACAGCACAAAATATCGACCGTTTACCCGGCGAAGCTCCCGATGCAATTGGTGCTGCTTCAACCAGATTGGGTAAGTCTAATAACGGCATTGTTTATCCAGCGCCTTACACCGGTAGTAGAAGCTCTGCTAAAAGAACATATTCCAGACAGTTAGAACGACAAGCTCGATTAGTATTTCCTAATGGACGTTTTGTGAATGAGCCTTTAAGAAATGCTTTACAAAACACAGGACGTTTATCAATGGCTGAGAATTCAGCGATTGATACGGCTATTTGTGCAATAAGAATTAAAGATGATACAAGGTTTCGACCTAACGATAACTTGATACCCCATGGCGCAATCTACGAAGCATCATTTTTGGATGCTCGACAAGTCAAAGCCATAGAACAAACCCCCAATCTAAATGGTGCCGATCCGGATTACAGCTTGGATATAGAACAACGCCAGCCTTTGGAAGTAAGGGTGACGGTATTAGATTTAGATAAACTGCGGCGGAAAAGAATTAGCGGCGGTTTGAGACAAGAATATCTGATCCCAAACAGCGGTATCATCTATGCTACCCGCGATGATGCCTTAGAGGATTTAAGTGATTTTTCAGATAACCTTGAAACAAGGAAGTTACTCAGTACAACAGATTATAAAGTCGATTCAACCCGTCGTCCCAACGGCATTATGTTAATTAACGGTAAGCACATACACCGTGAATTAGATTTCAGAGAAGAAGAAAAAGGTTTAATCCTAGCAACCAATTTGCCTGCATATATTAAAGGCGATTTAAATATTCATGCTAAAGGAGGTAGGGAAAGTACACCAGTAGAAGAGTTTACATCGCAACTTAGAGACGAGAAAACTGAAAAAATAAATTGGGGTAATTTCTATAAACGTAAAACTCTCGATGATAACTTTGCCTGTCGTAAAAACGACCCCAGATTACCTAGTGGTAAATGTCGCTCCGGAGACAGTTGGCGACCTGCAACGGTTGTGGCAGATGCAGTAACAGTACTCTCAGAGGATTTTCGTTTAGGTTTCCGTGATGAAGGTGATTACGATCTGAGAAATAATGCGGGTAATGCTTTTGTTCGCGATTATGACTTTAATGAAGACGGCGATTCATCGGACGATCTGAGTGAAAGAACACTAGATATTGACCTTAACGGCGATGGCGATAAAGATGACACCAGAGTATCGGAAGAAAACGAAATCAGCGTTAGTGCTGTTCGCAGAAAACTAGGCTTTTTTGATAATAATTACCTCACAAGCGCTGCTTGGTTTGAAGAGTCAGGTAGTAACAGAAGTTATCCCAAAGAAAACAGTTCTTATGTCAACAACGTTATTACCCCAATTCAGCGACGGGTAAAGTTTGGCGAATATGTGATGGAAATGTGTCGTAAACTGCCTGTGGAAACTTGTCTACCTGATGACTGGATTGTTCAAACTGGTAAAAAAGCAAGTGAAATTCCCATCGGAACTGATATAGATGATTTAGAATCCGGTACCACAGCTAGAGTTGCAACAAATCCAGAAGATAGACGTTATCCCCGTAGAGTTGCATTTTTACGGGATCCGGAAAACAACAAATTGATTCTAGATAAAGATGGCGCTCCCGTACCTATTGGAATTGAGGGTACAGACTATAAAGACAATGGCACAGTACAGTATTTCCCCTATCGAGATTTAGAGCTTCCTTTTGATAAAAGTACTAAGACATTGAAGCTAGACAGCAGTGATAAAGAAAAATTTGATCGCTTTCGCTCTAGCAATCATCCCAGGTATCAAATTAATGCACTGTGGTTTCAAACAGCTGGTGACTCTAGTTTTTCCAATTCCGTACCTAAAAATAAAAATTACGGAAAAGGCGAACCCCTGTATTTCCTAAATAAATTGACAAAAACTGGGACAGGGGATTACAAGCTAGGTACTTTAGAACAACCAATTTTAGTCCCGATTCTGCAAATTCATATGCCATTTGATAGATGGACTAGAACGAATCAAGATCCAGGTGATAACAGAAGCAAACTACCCGATCATAAAGACAGAGGTAATGTAATAGATGCAAACTGGATTCCCTCAGCTAGTTCCACCACGACAAACCTAGTCATAGCACAGGGTGATACTCCACCACGAGCCAGTGAATCAAATGGTGGTTTGGAAAACTTTCCACGCTACATAGAATCATGGAGAAATGTCAGCCACAGTCTTAGCGGTGCATTAATCCAATACAAACGTAGTGCTTATGCAACAGCACCTTGGCAAACAATACAAGAAGACAGAACAGGAGCTAAAAACGGTAGTATTTTTGACTTCCGACCATATTACAGAACGGGTATCACTGGAGCACAAAAGGGACAAAGAGGAGAAGGTATGTCACCCTTTTACTATCCCCCCAGCCGTCAATGGGGTTTTGATGTAGCCTTGTTATCTCAAATACCTGACTTATTTGCTCAACAGTTTACATTGCCTGCTGCAAGTCCACCTAACGAGTTCTTTAGAGAAGTAAGTCGCGATGATGACTGGGTAAAAACCTTACTTTGTGCAAAAACTTTAAAAATAAACTCCAGGAATGAGGTTTCTCGTGATGGTAGGAAAAACGCAGTTCCTGACAATCAGCGCCCAACTGACTTTTGTGAAGAATATACAGATGACTAACAAACCTGTCACTCCGCAAAACTAATTTCACATTTCTTCTACTACTCAGTCACATAAGTTTTGCGGGGTGTGTATCTAATCCGCCAGGGGTTTTCAACCCCTGTCTAACAGCGAAAGTCCTATAAATCTGACATCTTGCACCATTGTCGTTAAGCCCGAATTCTCGCCTTGTAAGCCGGAGGCGCATCGAACAGAGACATCAAACATACAAAGTACGTTAAAACGCACTAAAAGCCTTGCTCAGTCTTCTTTAGAAGACTTTGTGTATTAGCCTGAGAATTTATTCTAAGGCGGGTGCCCTCGAATGGTGCAAGAAGTTAGATAAATAGCACTCAATCCCGCAGAATTAATGTGGCGGAGTACTACATCCCATTTCCTATCTTCCCTACAGTTTTTTTCCGTTCCATCGATTTAAAACATAAGTTATGCACAAACTAAAACTTCCACAGCTTCCTTCTGGGAATAATCAAGCGGGTTTCACAATTATTGAGTCTTTGGTTGCGGTTATCGTACTTGGCATTTTAATGACTGCAATTGCTCCTACAATTGTTCTTTCAACTGCAACCCGAGTTCAGTCAAGACGTGTAGAACTTGCAACACAAGCAGCCAAAGCTTACATCAGTGGAGTTAACGCTGGGAATATTCCCGCACCTCCAATTACCGATACTAAAGACGTAGAAGCTCCTAGTGCTAGAGAAAACTTGAGTTGTAAAGAAAAAGATTTGCAGAAAGAGAAAGGCTACTGCTCCTCTCACGATAAAAATTCCTACAGAGTTTTTTGCGTTGATGGTGATGGAGATAATCAATGTGACAAAGAAAATCCTCAAGACTTGATTGTTCAAGCATTTGGTTTAAACTCGTCATCTACCGACGCTTCACGAGGCTATAAATTGGGTATTCGTGTTTATAGAGCAGATGCTTTTAAAGATAAAGATGATCTTGAAACTAATTCTTCAGATAGATCGGGTAATAAAAAAACACAATCAACTTTTACAGGAGGAATCGGTAAACGTAAAACACCTTTAGTTGAAATGACAACCGAAATTGGAACGGAAAGAACCACTTTTCAGGATTTTTGTTCTCGTTTAGAAAGCTTTAAAGATGAAGATAGAAAATATAATTCTCAGTGCAAGCAATAAGACTAACAAAAAATCCTATGCTTAAAAACATTAACTCCATCCTAAATTCAAAACTAAAACGCTTTAAACAAAAAGGTAAGAATAGGGGATTTACGCTAATAGAACTTTTAGCAGCAATGATTTTGGCATCTTTAATAATAACCCCTTTGCTGGGATTTATGATTAATATTTTAGATACCGATCGCAAAGAGCAAGCCAAAATAAGCTCGGAGCAAGAAATACAAACAGCAATTGATTATATTGCTCAAGATTTACAGCAAGCCATTTATATATACGATGCCAAAGGGATAGACGAAATAAAAAGAGAACTACCTGAAAAATCAGATCGAGTTCCGGTATTAGTCTTCTGGAAGCGAGAATTTGAGGAAGAGGTACTTAATATTACAGATAGCACAACTAGAAGACAATCAAACGACACTTTTGTATACTCTCTCGTTGCTTACTATTTAATACAAAGCGATAAAAAAAATAACAAGAATGAAACATGGTCGAAGCAGTTTCGTATTGCTAGATTTGAATTAAAGGATGGAATAAGAAACCCTGCTAATCCAGGAACTGAAAGTAGCCCCAGATATCTTGATGGTTACGAACGTGACAAAGGTTTTGCTTTATTCAAGCTTAACGATCCGAGCATTACAGGTACTCTTGAAGACAAAATGAACGCTTGGGAAAGTGATGGCACACCAGATTCTGATATGGATGTATTAATTGATTACGTTGACGCTAGTCAAGAAAACTATCCAGAACCTGTAGAATGCGATACTGTTTTTAATCTAGATAAATACCCGGAAGACAAAAAACTGGAAAAGGAAGCAGCATTAAAAGTTCCAGCTTTTGAAAAGAAGTTCAGTTATTCTAGTAGCGCAAACTTAAAAAAATTAGGCAATGGTAGCTTTTACGCTTGCGTAGATATTGATACAGTCTCGGCGAAAATATTTCTTAGAGGAAACGGTTTTGCTCGTATCAATGATAGAGATAAAGACTATGAAAAGAGTATAGAAAATACTGGCTATGCCGAAAGTCGTAAATCTTATTTCCCAAGTACAAGCGTTCAAGTCAAAGGCAGAGGATTAATCGGTGTTGAGTAATTTCAAAAAAATACTTTTATTACCTGCCTTTGAAAAATAAATAAGTACTTATTAATGTGATGAAACCTTTTTAATAAAGCTATTTAAACAAATAATGAAAATTAAGTTATTTTCAAATCCACAACCACTAAATTGCTTAAGAATAACGCCTGTAAAAGAGAAATCGAACCAACAGCATTATCTAAGACATATTAGTAATATAGATCCTTCAAATTCTGGTTTTACCTTAATTGAAGTCTTGGTAGCGATAGTTATAGTCGGTATTCTTTCAGCAATTGCAGCACCAAGTTGGCTGGGGTTTGTACAAACACAACAGCTAAATAAAGCCAACGATACCGTTTTAGCAGCGCTACAAGAAGCACAGCAACAAGCTAAAAAGTCTAAACGTAGTTACAGCGTTAGTTTTAGAGCGAACAAAAAAAACGAGAAGATTGTAGAATATGCAGTTTACCCTACGGAGAAAATATTTTCTAAGGATGAAGATGATAAAGATATCGATCCTGATGATGTGAATATTTGGAAGCCCATAGGAAGTGAGTTAGGAGTAGATGCAGAAAAATTCTTAGTAGGTACTAACCTCGAAGATAAAAATGAAGGCGGTGATGATGACATTGACTTACTTACAGGTGACAAAGGAAACGTAAAAACAATTGCTTTTGATTACAAAGGTACTTTACCTAGAGATGCTGAAATGCCTTTCAAGATTGTATTGGCAACACCTGACAAACCAAACAGCAATAAACCCAGTAATAAGAAGCGCTGCGTGATTGTAGAAACATTAGTAGGGGGACTCCGAACTGCAAGGAACGAAGATTGCGACAAAGAAAATAGTCGGTGGTAAAAAAATAAAAGCTGTAAAAAATCAATAAAAATACTGAAGCAATAACTGTACCTGAAGACGAAAATTAATACATTGGGTGCAGTTTTATATTTCTATTTTCATCTACCTAAAAACGTAAATTTAACATCAACATTATTTAAACAAGCGCTATGACAGAGTGCATAAACTTTACCGTAGCTATCCCCACATACAACGGTGCAAGTCGATTACCCGAAGTTTTACAAAGACTGCAAAATCAACTGCATACAGAAGATATTTGTTGGGAAATTATTGTTGTTGATAACAACAGCACTGATAACACGGCAGAAGTTGTAAAACAATATCAACAAAACTGGAAACATTCTTTCCCTTTAAGATACTGCTTCGAGTTAAAGCAAGGTTTAGCATACGCCCGTGAAAAAGCAGTATCCGAAGCCAAAGGTGAATTTATCGGCTTCCTCGATGACGATAACTATCCCGTGTCAAACTGGGTTAGCAAAGCTTATGAATTCATTCAAAAATACCCCAAAGCTGGTGCTATTGCCAGTCAAATACATCCCAACTGGGAAGTTGAACCGCCAGAAAACTTTCAACGCATAGCACCATTTCTAGCAATTGTAGAAAGAGGTAATACACCTTTGTTCTACAACCCAAAAAGTAAACTATTGCCTCCAGGCGCAGGATTAGTTATTCGCAAGCAAGCTTGGTTGGAAAGCGTACCCAATCAACTAATTTTGACCGGCAGAATTGTTGGTAATATGCTTACCGGCGAAGACACCGAAATGTTGTCTTATATTCAACGATCGAATTGGGAAATTTGGTACAATCCAGAAATGGAAATTTACCATCAAATTCCCCAGTGGAGATTGCAAAAAGAATATTTATTTCCCTTTTTTAAAGGTATTGGATTAAGTCGCTACGCTACCAGAATGGTTGATATCAAGCCATATTTAAAGCCAGCAGCAATATTTGCTTATATGGCGAACGACTTGCGAAAAATTTTATTTCATATATTTAAACATGGAATAAAAGTTAAAACTGATTTAGTCGCAGCCTGTGAAATGCAACTGTTTGTTAATAGCTTAATTAGTCCTTTTTATCTGTGGAAAAACGGCTATTTAAACAATAAATTTGAAGGGTAAAACTGAATTATTGTATTAACAAAAAATTGGCTTCATCAGCTTGGGTTCTGCGTGCCGACTTGAGTCCTTTTTTAATTCAGGACTTACGAAATTGTCACAATGCCCTGTTGGTGAGTGACACTAGAAAGGTTGTTAAGCTAACAAGCAGCTAAATTATATATTTGGGCGGGCAGGGATGCCCACCCCACAAGAATTATAAAAAATTAAATTATATGATTTAAATGCTCAACAGCTTACTACGTTCCTGCATTAGATATCTCCGGAAAAGAAAAAACCCCTCTCCATGAACGCGGAGCGTTTTCTCGTAGAGTACCTCTCCCCCACAGGGAGAGAGGCTTTCAAACCCCACTTCTCTCCTAGGGTAGGGGGTAGGGGAGCTTGCGGTATGCAACGAAGTAAATATTTTCCGGAGATGTCTATTAATCGAAGTGTTACAGCACCCTAGGAAAAAAATATGCCAGTTGCGTCCATTCCTATACTTATTAAAGTCAAGACACTCACTGCTTAAGAAAGCGATAAATCGCTTACTACAAACAATATTTGAAACCTGCGGAGGCAGGTTTTGCTTGTTTAGCTGCGATTTAAATCGCCAGGTGTCTTATTCACTTATCAGGTATTAGTTAACTCCAACTATCTGTATCTACCAGTGTGGTGCATTTATCCAATCACTAAATGTTTAACAAACACTGGAATAATAATACTAGCAGTGGCTTCACTCTGCTCGAAGTATTGGTAGTTATTGCAGCCATAGGAATATTGTCTGCTTATGCAGCACCTTCTTGGCTGGCTTTTATCAATACTCGTCGCCTCAATGCTGCTTCTGACAAAGTTCACCTTGGTTTACTTCGCGCAAAACGACAAGCCCAAAAAACTAAAACCACTTGGCAATTCAGTCTTCGCGAGAAAGAAGATATTGTGCAATGGGCAGTTCATCCCGAGACGGTAAACCCAAATAATGCCAACTGGAATAGTTTGGACACTAATGTAGTTTTAGATGAAGAAACTACTTTGCTTTTACGAAAATCAACTAACATCAGGCATATTCAGTTTGATTATAGAGGTAGTATCAGAAAACCACCCCTTGGAAGAATAACTTTATCTAGTAAACATGGCGGTAAAGCTAAACGCTGCGTTTATATTTCTACAATTTTAGGAGCAATACGAACCGCGAAACAACGCGATAAGCCTAAAAAAGGTGATTATTGCTATTGAATATTTTATTTAAATCCAATATGAGGGGAGTTGATACCCTACCTATTATTATATCCAGGCTTTTTTTGTTCTGTCCGGTTTTTTTTGATAAACACTTGTTGTGTTATAAGTTACATAAATTCCCCCTTTAAAAATGGGGTTTGGGAGAATTTTAATTGTCATTGTGTAAATTTAATAATGGTGCGTTACGCTGACGAAGATCGCACCTTACAAAATATCTTCCGTGATTAGCTCACCCAAAATTGCCAAAAAACATTTAATTATTTTTACACGCTATCCCCAACCAGGTAAAACTAAAACCCGCCTGATACCTGCTTTGGGAGTCAAAGGTGCTGCTAATCTTCAGCGACAAATGACTGAATACACTGTTTCTATTGTCAAAAAATTTCAAAGTTTGGCTGCAATATCCTTTGAAATTAGGTTTGCAGGTGGCGATTTACAACTGATGAAAAACTGGTTGGGAACAGAATTGAATTACCAACTTCAAGGAGAAGGAGACTTAGGAAAGCGTATGGAAAACTCTTTTTTAAGTGCCTTTGATAAAGGTGCCCAAGAAGTAATCACCATCGGCATTGATTGCCCTGGAGTGAATGCACAAGTTTTAGCAGAAGCCTTTGAAAAAATCCGAAATTGTGATTTATTACTTGGCCCTGCTGTTGATGGCGGCTATTATCTAATTGGGTTAAAGCGTGCCATCGGACAATTATTTATTAACATAGACTGGGGAACCGCCAAGGTATTACAACAAACTGTGGATATTGCCCAGCAACTTAATTTATCGGTTGCTTATTTGCAAACCTTAGCTGATATAGATCGACCGGAGGATTTACCAATTTGGCAGAACAGTTATCAGTAAACAGTTACCAGTTATCAGTGAGCAGTGAGTGGGGAAAAACCCCAAAACCTAGCTGCTTCAACAGTTAACGGGGCGCGAACATAAGTCTGTTTCCCGTTCCCCATTCTCTACTGACTGCCAACTGTCAACTGCTAACTATTCACTGCTCGCTGCTCACTGTTAATACGAGAATTTGCCGAAGACAGGTCAAATAAGCTTTGCTACTGTGGTGTAATCTCGAACATAAGTGTTAAAATTTCCACCTGTATTGAACCTACTTTATTTATTAACAGTAGCTAGAGTATTGGCAACAATCGCTCAAGTAACTTTATGTAGGACAATTCCTGTAATTGAATACGAGACTAAAATAAAATGGTTAATCGTTTGGCTACTGTAACAACTTCCCGTACTTTGAAAGTAGTGGGAATAATCTTAATTCTGTCCTTTTTAGTTGATGTTTTAATACTTTCATTTCCCTTCCAACCAACTAATAGTGGATGGCAAACTAGTTTATCTACTGCATTTGTTGACCGAGGAATTGTACCTTTAGTTGGTATGGGTATGCTATTCGGGGGACATTGGGTTGATAGTTTCGATGATTCTAGTCCGTCAGGTATTGATTTAAGATTTCCCGTATTAATCTTGTCAAGCATTTTGGGATTGGTTTTCTTGCTTATTTTCCCACTTCATCTCAACAATGTTAACCAAATTAGGGAACGCAATATTGAACAGGTAAATGCAAGAGCGACGCAAACAGAAAATCGAGTTAGAGGTGAGCTACAGCAGTTGCAAGCGAGATTAAATACCGACGAAGCAAAAGCTCAGATAGAAAAACAAAAAGCTCAAATCAAAGCTCAGTTTACCGAACTCATTGAAGACGAGCAAAAATACAAGGAAGCTTTAGAAAGACCTAATATTCCCGAACGGCAGAAAGAATTACTCAAGCAGTTTAAGGCAGATCCCAAAGCCCTTGATGCTTTTATCGCCGAACAAAGCGATCCAACAAAACTAGCAAATCAACGCTTAAGTCAAATTCGCGGCGATCAAGAAGCGGCTATAGATGCAGCTAAGCAAACAGCTTGGAAGTCTGGATTAAGAGTTGGTATTAGCAGCTTACTGCTTTCCATTGGCTACATAATTATTGGCTGGACTGGATTAAAAGGTAAAAGCGCACCCTCTGGCGGCGGGAAGCGTAAAGCTACTGCACGTTGAGGAGAGGTGGGTAAGGAAAGTTAGGAGTTAGGAGTTATGAGTTATGAGTTGAATTATGAATTTATTGTTCATAGTCCTGTCACTTTTAACCACTCCTAGCTCTCATCCTGTTAACAAGATAAAATATTTTATTCCTAACATTCCTAACTCCTAACTCTTAACTATTTACCTTCAAACTAATTATTAATAAAATTGTACTATTTTCGTAATGATTACTATTTATATATTGACTTATAACGAAGAATTGGATATTGCTGCTTGTATCGAGTCAGCGATGGTGTCGGATGACATTATTGTGGTGGATTCGGTAAGTAGCGATCGCACTGTGGAGATTGCAAATAGATATCCGGTTCGGGTTGTCGAACACGCTTTTGAAAGTCACGGTAAGCAACGTACTTGGATGTTAGAAAATATATCCCCGAAGTATGATTGGGTTTATATTCTCGAAGCAGACGAACGCATGACACCAGAATTATTTGCTGAGTGCGTGGAAGCAGCAAAAAGCCCCGACTATATCGGTTATTATGCAGCCGAACGGGTAATGTTTATGAACACTTGGATTCGTCGCAGTACTCAATATCCTCGTTACCAATTACGGCTGTTCCGTCATGGAAAAGTCTGGTTTACTGACTACGGTCATACCGAAAGAGAAGTCTGTGAAGGAAATACCAGCTTTTTAAAAGAAACTTATCCACATTACACTTCTGGCAAAGGTTTGAGTCGGTGGATTGACAAGCACAACCGTTATTCTACCGATGAAGCCAGAGAAACACTGCATCAATTAGAAAAAGGAAACGTCAACTGGGGCGATTTATTTTTTGGCAAAACAGAAGTAGAACGTCGTCGCGCTCTCAAAAACTTATCATTGCGAGTACCGGGTAGACCTTTGGTACGATTCTTTTATATGTACTTCCTCCTTGGAGGCTGTTTGGACGGACGTGCCGGATTCGTTTGGTGTACCTTACAAGCCTTTTACGAATACTTAATCATACTCAAAGCCTGGGAAATGAAGCATATGCCTACACCTAGCTTAGAGACAGTTACCAGCGAGCAGTTATCCGCGAGCAGTTAGGAAGAAATTATAAAAATAGTGAGTAACAAGTAGCGAGTAGCGAGTAAGTAATGAACGGTTAGCCCTATGAGAACAAGACAGCGGTTGACTACTAGTGGTCTGTCCTATTAATTCCGACGGTATGTAGAGACGTAGCACTGCGGAGATCTTCCTACGTTTCGGAGAAAGCGAATCCATCATATTTTATGGGTCAAACTGTTATAGCAGTTTTCAGTTGTGTGCAATACAGTCGGGGGGGGAGGGGAGACCCCCGACAAAACCCGAAAACAAGGGGGGGGAGGAGGGGAGGGGGGGGGGGAAAAGGAAAAATAATAAAAAAAAAAAGAAAAAAAAAAAAA
>ERZ1740052.439-NODE-439-length-14419-cov-12.776664_pt1 | contig 14419 bp, 1 predicted proteins | sample MGYA00581750_ERZ1740052 | MGnify/ENA primary metagenome ERZ1740052 (study PRJEB43018, sample SAMN04849743) | marine metagenome | isolation source: floating plastic debris | place: Pacific Ocean | collected 2008-08-30 | study: EMG produced TPA metagenomics assembly... | reverse complement strand
GGTATTTTGCTCTGTTATAATAATTTTCAGACATCCTTTATTTGCCATGGCATCAATTTTCGACCACTAAAATTGTGCAGTAAACATGTACAGTACAGTATTCATGAATGTAGCTAATTATTTCAGCTTTTCTTTTGTATTTGGTTTTGCACCATCCACACTTGACTGCATTTTAATTGTGTTCTTCTCTATTTATTTGATGCAGGGTTACAACCTTATTCAATAAAAGAGTACAAACGTAATCAACCCCCAAAGAGCCTCATAGTCCAGTACAGTAACCAATTACGGAGATAGCCGAGTAATTACTACAGCTACACAATGAACACAGAAGAAGTAATCTCAGCTAAAACTAAACGTTCTCGTCTGAAAGCTAAGTTGTCAGCTATCAAATCGCAACTCGAACATGGCACTTTTAATGATGTACAAGCGCTTGATGTTGTCATGTCTACTCTCAATACTGCCTATTATGAACTATACGAATGTCATGAATTATACTGTGAGATGGTTTCCGATGACCAATATTCTACACACCGTGTCGTTTGCGGTCTTGATCTTGATACATACTGCCAGAAATTTATTGAATCTTATCATGTTTCTGCTAAACTATGTAATGATCATAAAACTAAGATTTTTGTCAAGAATGCACAGTGTTTTCTCGATGAAGTCAATGGTGTTTTATCCTCGGAAGCAGCTCAACCCGGTATAGATTTTGGCTCTGTGGATAACTATATTTGCAGGGGTAGTGACATAGCTAGTAATCTAGGTCAGTTTTGTGAGGTAGATCATGAAAAGCTAACTGAAGTGTACAAAGTTCTATGCAATCTGAAGTGTATGAAAGCTAGTATTTTATCACAAACACAGAACGATTTTCATGTATCAACGCCTATTGATTCAAATGGTGACTCATCGGCACCAGTGGCTAGTAATAGTGCATCTGGTGATGCTCAACCCGTGGCTCATAGTACACGGATACAAATAGCAGACCAAAATACAGGTCAGGGTAATAATTTATTAGATAGTGTTAGTTCTTCCCATAGTGATGGTAGTGCAAGTGATACTGTCAGTAATAGTACAGCGGTTGCCAGTAGTGCTCCTGTGTTTGGTAATAGTGCTTCAGTGATTGTCAGTAGTGCTCCAGTGTCTGGCAATAATGCACACATGTTTACCAGTAATGCTCCAGTGTTTGGCAACAGTGCTCCAGTGGTGACCGGTAGTGCGCCAGTGTCTGTCAGTAGTGCAAAATTCCCTGTGGGTAGTGCAAATAGTGCATCTAATTTACCTAACCCTGTGAGTGTAGGATTTGCTAATGGGTATCTAGTGTCTAGCACAATAGCTCAAGGTGGTGATTATGGGACCCAATCAAATCGTAATGTACCAATGGCCAGTGATACATCAATAGTAAGTGTGTATAATGGTGTCAATATACCTCCAAGCTTTCAACCTCTACCTATGCATAATGTATCTAATGTGTCTAATATATCAGCTATTTCACGTAATCATGATGGGTTTGATCAGTACTTTAAGAAGTCGCCCCCTCCTGTATTCAGCGGCAAAAGGTCTGAATGGCCTGAGTTTCGTGTTGTGTGGAATCGTTATGCTTCTTCCGGATTTAATTCCGATGAAGCAAGAGCATGGGCTCTAAAGAAGTCTCTACGCAATGAGGCGTTTGAGTGTGCTAAGCCAATCATGGCATCAAATGCTGGTGCTTACCAGAAAATCTGGGCTCGTTTAGAGGAATACTATGGTGATGTAAGCCTAAATATTCAATCAACGTTCTATGAAATTTCAAAGCTCAAACCTGTGAAAGAGGATGATTTGAGAGGTCTGGTAAAATTCATCAATGAGGTTGAGTGCTGTTACGGTCAACTTGGCGAATGTGGTCAAGTCAATGCTGTCACTATGGCTCAGGTTGATGAGATTACCGATAAACTTCCTTTCTCAGTGAGAAAGTCATGGACAAAAGAGTACCGTGGTTTAACCACAATGGACAAGCTCCATCCATTTGCTCCTTTTATGATGTTTCTCGAATCAGAGAGAGCTGATGTAAAGAGATTAGCCGAACGTGAGGCTTATAAATCGTCAAGTACTAAGTCTAGGTCAAGTGATGCTGTGAATAAAAAGTCAAGTCAAAATAGCTCACATACATTTCACACTGAAGTAAATGGTGGTGAACACTCTGATGATAATGATTCTTGTTCTGACATTTCTGCTACTGTTTTCTCTTGTGCGGTTCATAAAACTGATGGCCATAATACAAGTAAATGTAGTGATTTCTTGAAAATGAAACGAAACGAACGCTATGCTAGTCTCAAATCATGTCATCATTGTTTCAGGTGTTTGGGAAACCATTTGAGAAAAGACTGTAAATCCAGAGATCTTTGTAAACATTGTAATAGTAGGAACCATCACACCTTGTTATGTAATCCAAACAGAAAGTCAAGTCAAACCGAGTCAAACACAGCCAGTACTAAGGCTAGTGTAGAGTCAAATCATGCAAGCCGGTCTGTTGGCGGAACCATATTTCCAATCAAAGATGCTGCAGTAATTGGTAGTAAACAGTCTGCCATGCTGTTCTTTGATGGTGGATCGACAAATACTTTCATCACAGAAGCTGCAGTTCGTAAGTTCAATGCTAGGCCTGTTGAAACTGCCTCTATTGACATCACCACAATGGGTGGTGTGAAGAGTGAGGAGGATACATGGCTCTATGAATTAGAACTGGCTACACAGGATGGAAGTACAGTGTTGATCAGGGCTTTTGGTATGAAGACGCTAATAAACCCAGTGTCTATGCTTGATCTGAAAGTTCTCAAGGGACTATTTCCAACTTTTAATGTTGATTTACTCCAGAGAAAGTCGTGTGATATTGACATGTTGATCGGTGGTGATTATTCGGGTTTGCATCCAGATGGCGTGGTTGCCAGGGCTGGTGAAGATCTCCTGATCAAGGGTTCTCCCTTTGGCTATGTGTTGCAAGGTTTCCATCCCGAGATGAGGGTTGATCCAGTTGTGTCGGATTATATTGGAAGTCATTGTGCTGTTAGGAAAGGAACTTGCTCTGTCAAGTCCTTTCATACTCAGGCCGATGTCCTCAAGTTTATCCAGGGTGAGGAACTTGGAACAGAAGTGCAGCCCAAATGTGGGGGCTGTAAATGCTCCAAGTGTCCTATCACCGGGCACACTTTCTCATTCCATGAAGAGCAGGAGCTCAGTATGATCCGCTCTAATCTCAGCTATGACCCTTCCAATAAGAGGTGGATTACTAAGTATCCATGGTTAATCGATCCCCGTTGTCTGCCAGATAATTTCAACTCTGCTTTGGCTACTCTTCGAAATACAGAGAAAGTTTTGAAGAGGGATTCCAACTGGGCTATTACCTATGGTAGCCAGATACAAGATATGGTTGATAGGAATGTCGCTAGGCTTTTGAGTAAGGAGGAGTTGGATTCTTGGACTGGTCCAAAGTTTTATCTGTCCCACTTGGCAGTACTCAATCCCAAGTCAACAAGTACACCAGTGAGAATAGTCTTTAATTCTAGTCAGGTGTATCAGGGTCACTCACTGAATTCCTCACTGGCAAAAGGACCAGACTCATACTTGAATAATCTCTTAGGAGTAATTCTCAGGTGGCGTGAACAACCAGTAGCTATTGCTGCAGATATCAGGAAAATGTATAACAGCATTTTCATTGAGGATCTTGAGCAGCATTGTCATCGGTTCCTCTGGAGAAATTTAGAGGACCGACAGCCAGATGTGTATTGTATTCAGCGAGTCAATATGGGCGACAGACCAGCGTCTGCCATATCAACTGAGGCCATTTATATGACCGCTGATCTATTCCAGTCTGATTTCCCTAGAGTAGCAGAGTTATTGAGAACATCAACCTATGTCGATGATATAGTGGATTCGGTGGAGTCACTGCGAGTGGCTGAGACTCTGGCCGTGGATACTGAGTATGTTCTCAAAGAAGCTGGGTTCAAGATTAAATCTTGGCAGTTCAGTAATGAAGCTTCTCCGAGAGTTGACCCGTCAGTGATCCCAGATTCAGTTGAAGCACATTCCACGATCAAGGTCCTTGGTATCTCCTGGTGTCCCGCAACAGATTCCCTACATTATTCGCCAACTCTCAACTTCTCAAAGAAGAAGAGAGGTGTATACAGTCAAAGTAACCTAACTTGTGATCAGATTCCACAAGCTATCCCTGATATTCTTACTAGAAGAATGGTACTCGAACAGAGCATGAAGATCTATGATCCTCTGGGTGTTCTCTCTCCATTCACTCTACAATCTAAGATCCTGCTTCGTGAGACCTGGACTCTGAAGTTAAACTGGGATGACCAGTTACCAGGTGATCTTCGTAGTAGATGGGTGACATTCTTTACTCAGTTATTCCAGTTGTCTGATTTAAACTATGGTAGATGCATGAAGCCGGAAGGTGCTGTTGGCAATCCGTCACTGGTAATTCTGTCAGATGGTAGTGATGTTGCATATGGCTTTGCAGCCTATGTGAGATGGCAGCTGCAGGATGGTTCATACTGGTGCAGGTTAGCTCTGGCCAAATGTCGTATCGCCCCTGTCCACAAACTCACCACTCCCCAGATGGAGTTGAACGCAGCTGTTCTCTCCAAGAGAGGTCGCCAAGTACTGGAGAAAGAGTTGAGGTATCAGTTTGAGTCAGTTCATCACTTGTTGGACTCCGAGACTGTCCTCAATATGCTCAACAAAGTATCCACCCGGTTCAAGTTGTATGAGGGGGTCAGAGTTGGTGAAATTCAGATGGCCACCCAGGGTAACATGGAGGAATGGAAATGGATAAGAGGACAAGACAACACATCAGACTGGCTTACTCGGGGTAAGAGTCCAGCAAACCTCGGTTGTGAGTCTGAATGGTGGACTGGTCCTCCTTTTCTCTACGGTCCTCAGCATCAGTGGGGTGCCAAGTCCTACGAAGATAATAATCTTCCACTCCCAGGAGAGAAGAAGGTTAAAGTGTCTTCTCATGCAGCTGTTGTTGAGTCAGGCATAGATTTCTTGGATTTCTCAAAGTTCACATCTGCAAGCAAAGCCATCTGGGTACTGGCTAGAGTAATGAATGCTGTCAGAAGCAAATCATTCAAGGCAGGTAGAACTGTGGAGATCAAACCTGAAGTTCTATGCCAGGCTAAGGAGTTCATTGTTCGTTGTATTCAGAGGTCTGAGGTGCCCGAGTTTGAGAAGGCAAAGGGGAAATATCATCAGCTCCATCCAGTCAGGGATGACAGAGGGTTGTGGGTTGTAGGAAATAGAATGAGTCGACATAATCCGATGTCTAATCCTCTATGTTCCTCCCCTCAAATACTCCTACCAGCTGATCATCAGTTCACTCGTCTGTTGATGAATGATGCTCATGTCGCGTCAGGTCATAGAAGTAGGGATAGTATTCTGTCGAGGTTCAGGCAAGAGTTTTGGACCACCAATGGTCCGACTATGGCCAAGGCTGTTAAGAAGGGTTGTCAGTTGTGCCGACTACGGTGTCCTCGATTCCTGTCTCCTCAGATGGGACCCCTGCCGATTGAGAGGTTAAAGCCTGCCCCTCCCTTTACTTTTGTCATGGTAGATTTGTTCGGTCCATATCCCATAAGAGGCGAGACTCAGAAGCGTGTGACTGGGAAAGGTTATGGAATTATATTTACTGATCTGGTCTCCCGTGCGGTCCATATAGAAGGCGCATTTGGATATGATACAGGATCTTTTCTTATGGCCCTCAGCAGATTCACGTCAGTACGTGGTTGGCCTCAGAAGTTATACTCAGACCCCGGCTCCCAGCTGGTAGGTGCTTCTAATGAGTTAGAGAGAGTGTGGGGTAAGATCGACAAGGATGGATTATGTAAATCTGGTGCAGACAAAGGAATGGAGTGGGTCTTTGGCCCCGCAGATTCTCCTTGGCAACAAGGTGCTGTAGAGTCGCTAGTGAAGAGTGCTAAAAGAGCCATTCACTATGCTGTCTGTGATCAGCGTATGTCAGCATCTGAGTTTTTGACGATCTGTGCCCAAGTATCAAATATTTTGAATGAGCGCCCCATCGGTAGGCTCCCTTCTGATGACTCAGAGGTACATGTTCTTACACCCAACTGTTTACTCATAGGCAGACCAGTAGCAGCTAATCCTGGTGGCTATGAAGCGGTAAGTAGCCAGTGTAGGTTGAAGGTCATAGATAGCATATTAGATCAGTTTTGGGAAAAGTGGACCGATTTATTTGCTCCAACCATGGCCCTGCAGTCCAAATGGCATAGGAAAGAATCTAGGAATTTACAAGTAGGAGACATAGTTGTAGTAGCTGATGCAAACACCCTTAGGGGTAGATATTTCTTGGCTCGGGTCTGTGAAATTTTCCCCAGTAGTGACGGACAGGTGCGAAAGGTTGCACTGGAGTACAAGAGTTTCAAGGTAGGAAAAGTAACTAGTGAGTATAAGGTATCTAGGGTAGTTAGGATAGTCAGATCAGTTAGGAGGTTAGCGTTGTTGGTGCCTGTTGACCGGATAGACCAACTAGACCAAATAGAGGTAGACCAAAATAGAGGTAGACCAAAATAGAGGTAGACCAAAATAGAGGTGAGAAATTTTTTTTTGTTCTGTGTTTCTTTTGCACTTCCCGCACTTCAGATTTATTTGGACTTTTGGATTTTCAATAGGACAGAAAAATGTCATAAATATTTTCAGATTTTTTGACTGCTTTTAGATTTTCAATAGTATGGAAAATTGACTAAATATTCTCAAATCATATTTAGTCAACCCGGATCCTTCCGGTGTATTGGATTTTGTGAAGTTTTCTCAATTTGGAGTTGTCTACTCCTGATTAGGTCATTTTTACTGTATTGAAAATTCAGTGTGTGTCTAGCAGTCAAAGTGGCAACATGGGCTCTAGCTCAAATTCCAGTTTTCACCATCAAATTATCTAACTGTTCTACGGGTAGCATTATATTCTAATGCCAAGTTATCTATCTATACCTGGTTGAGCTGTGACGCAGGAGAACTTTCCCACTTTGGTGAGTTTCTATTATTTTGTCATTTTTGTCATTTTTTATACCATTGACAGAATCTTTATTTTGAGAAGTGTCGTTGCAAAATTATTTGATCCGTACATATGCATTCACATTATTGTTATTTAAAATCTGTGCTTCTTTATTGAATTTATGATAACTTGTTACGTATTTGTCCGATAAATACCGGCAATTATTCTTGGCTAATTTATAAGTTGAATATGGCAGTTTATAGATCTGTGTCGTTGTTGTTTTTCACATCCAGTTTGACCAAACGTATATGATGCTGTGTCATAATTTTGTCCTGTTATTATGACAATCGCAAATAATTTTACAGTGGATGTGACTCACGTAGGCATTCGCCACACCGCCCATAAGTTGCCGACACCACTCCTTTATTGGACTACATGTAGAAGCTCTAACTCCCTAATAATTGTGAGTGATTTTTTAGGATCAATTTTTTGGTAATACTTTTCTTAATTCTGATTTTTTCATTAATGACATTTTTGGTAAATTGATAATATAATTGACTGCGGTATTTTGCTCTGTTATAATAATTTTCAGACATCCTTTATTTGCCATGGCATCAATTTTCGACCACTAAAATTGTGCAGTAAACATGTACAGTACAGTATTCATGAATGTAGCTAATTATTTCAGCTTTTCTTTTGTATTTGGTTTTGCACCATCCACACTTGACTGCATTTTAATTGTGTTCTTCTCTATTTATTTGATGCAGGGTTACAACCTTATTCAATAAAAGAGTACAAACGTAATCAACCCCCAAAGAGCCTCATAGTCCAGTACAGTAACCAATTACGGAGATAGCCGAGTAATTACTACAGCTACACAATGAACACAGAAGAAGTAATCTCAGCTAAAACTAAACGTTCTCGTCTGAAAGCTAAGTTGTCAGCTATCAAATCGCAACTCGAACATGGCACTTTTAATGATGTACAAGCGCTTGATGTTGTCATGTCTACTCTCAATACTGCCTATTATGAACTATACGAATGTCATGAATTATACTGTGAGATGGTTTCCGATGACCAATATTCTACACACCGTGTCGTTTGCGGTCTTGATCTTGATACATACTGCCAGAAATTTATTGAATCTTATCATGTTTCTGCTAAACTATGTAATGATCATAAAACTAAGATTTTTGTCAAGAATGCACAGTGTTTTCTCGATGAAGTCAATGGTGTTTTATCCTCGGAAGCAGCTCAACCCGGTATAGATTTTGGCTCTGTGGATAACTATATTTGCAGGGGTAGTGACATAGCTAGTAATCTAGGTCAGTTTTGTGAGGTAGATCATGAAAAGCTAACTGAAGTGTACAAAGTTCTATGCAATCTGAAGTGTATGAAAGCTAGTATTTTATCACAAACACAGAACGATTTTCATGTATCAACGCCTATTGATTCAAATGGTGACTCATCGGCACCAGTGGCTAGTAATAGTGCATCTGGTGATGCTCAACCCGTGGCTCATAGTACACGGATACAAATAGCAGACCAAAATACAGGTCAGGGTAATAATTTATTAGATAGTGTTAGTTCTTCCCATAGTGATGGTAGTGCAAGTGATACTGTCAGTAATAGTACAGCGGTTGCCAGTAGTGCTCCTGTGTTTGGTAATAGTGCTTCAGTGATTGTCAGTAGTGCTCCAGTGTCTGGCAATAATGCACACATGTTTACCAGTAATGCTCCAGTGTTTGGCAACAGTGCTCCAGTGGTGACCGGTAGTGCGCCAGTGTCTGTCAGTAGTGCAAAATTCCCTGTGGGTAGTGCAAATAGTGCATCTAATTTACCTAACCCTGTGAGTGTAGGATTTGCTAATGGGTATCTAGTGTCTAGCACAATAGCTCAAGGTGGTGATTATGGGACCCAATCAAATCGTAATGTACCAATGGCCAGTGATACATCAATAGTAAGTGTGTATAATGGTGTCAATATACCTCCAAGCTTTCAACCTCTACCTATGCATAATGTATCTAATGTGTCTAATATATCAGCTATTTCACGTAATCATGATGGGTTTGATCAGTACTTTAAGAAGTCGCCCCCTCCTGTATTCAGCGGCAAAAGGTCTGAATGGCCTGAGTTTCGTGTTGTGTGGAATCGTTATGCTTCTTCCGGATTTAATTCCGATGAAGCAAGAGCATGGGCTCTAAAGAAGTCTCTACGCAATGAGGCGTTTGAGTGTGCTAAGCCAATCATGGCATCAAATGCTGGTGCTTACCAGAAAATCTGGGCTCGTTTAGAGGAATACTATGGTGATGTAAGCCTAAATATTCAATCAACGTTCTATGAAATTTCAAAGCTCAAACCTGTGAAAGAGGATGATTTGAGAGGTCTGGTAAAATTCATCAATGAGGTTGAGTGCTGTTACGGTCAACTTGGCGAATGTGGTCAAGTCAATGCTGTCACTATGGCTCAGGTTGATGAGATTACCGATAAACTTCCTTTCTCAGTGAGAAAGTCATGGACAAAAGAGTACCGTGGTTTAACCACAATGGACAAGCTCCATCCATTTGCTCCTTTTATGATGTTTCTCGAATCAGAGAGAGCTGATGTAAAGAGATTAGCCGAACGTGAGGCTTATAAATCGTCAAGTACTAAGTCTAGGTCAAGTGATGCTGTGAATAAAAAGTCAAGTCAAAATAGCTCACATACATTTCACACTGAAGTAAATGGTGGTGAACACTCTGATGATAATGATTCTTGTTCTGACATTTCTGCTACTGTTTTCTCTTGTGCGGTTCATAAAACTGATGGCCATAATACAAGTAAATGTAGTGATTTCTTGAAAATGAAACGAAACGAACGCTATGCTAGTCTCAAATCATGTCATCATTGTTTCAGGTGTTTGGGAAACCATTTGAGAAAAGACTGTAAATCCAGAGATCTTTGTAAACATTGTAATAGTAGGAACCATCACACCTTGTTATGTAATCCAAACAGAAAGTCAAGTCAAACCGAGTCAAACACAGCCAGTACTAAGGCTAGTGTAGAGTCAAATCATGCAAGCCGGTCTGTTGGCGGAACCATATTTCCAATCAAAGATGCTGCAGTAATTGGTAGTAAACAGTCTGCCATGCTGTTCTTTGATGGTGGATCGACAAATACTTTCATCACAGAAGCTGCAGTTCGTAAGTTCAATGCTAGGCCTGTTGAAACTGCCTCTATTGACATCACCACAATGGGTGGTGTGAAGAGTGAGGAGGATACATGGCTCTATGAATTAGAACTGGCTACACAGGATGGAAGTACAGTGTTGATCAGGGCTTTTGGTATGAAGACGCTAATAAACCCAGTGTCTATGCTTGATCTGAAAGTTCTCAAGGGACTATTTCCAACTTTTAATGTTGATTTACTCCAGAGAAAGTCGTGTGATATTGACATGTTGATCGGTGGTGATTATTCGGGTTTGCATCCAGATGGCGTGGTTGCCAGGGCTGGTGAAGATCTCCTGATCAAGGGTTCTCCCTTTGGCTATGTGTTGCAAGGTTTCCATCCCGAGATGAGGGTTGATCCAGTTGTGTCGGATTATATTGGAAGTCATTGTGCTGTTAGGAAAGGAACTTGCTCTGTCAAGTCCTTTCATACTCAGGCCGATGTCCTCAAGTTTATCCAGGGTGAGGAACTTGGAACAGAAGTGCAGCCCAAATGTGGGGGCTGTAAATGCTCCAAGTGTCCTATCACCGGGCACACTTTCTCATTCCATGAAGAGCAGGAGCTCAGTATGATCCGCTCTAATCTCAGCTATGACCCTTCCAATAAGAGGTGGATTACTAAGTATCCATGGTTAATCGATCCCCGTTGTCTGCCAGATAATTTCAACTCTGCTTTGGCTACTCTTCGAAATACAGAGAAAGTTTTGAAGAGGGATTCCAACTGGGCTATTACCTATGGTAGCCAGATACAAGATATGGTTGATAGGAATGTCGCTAGGCTTTTGAGTAAGGAGGAGTTGGATTCTTGGACTGGTCCAAAGTTTTATCTGTCCCACTTGGCAGTACTCAATCCCAAGTCAACAAGTACACCAGTGAGAATAGTCTTTAATTCTAGTCAGGTGTATCAGGGTCACTCACTGAATTCCTCACTGGCAAAAGGACCAGACTCATACTTGAATAATCTCTTAGGAGTAATTCTCAGGTGGCGTGAACAACCAGTAGCTATTGCTGCAGATATCAGGAAAATGTATAACAGCATTTTCATTGAGGATCTTGAGCAGCATTGTCATCGGTTCCTCTGGAGAAATTTAGAGGACCGACAGCCAGATGTGTATTGTATTCAGCGAGTCAATATGGGCGACAGACCAGCGTCTGCCATATCAACTGAGGCCATTTATATGACCGCTGATCTATTCCAGTCTGATTTCCCTAGAGTAGCAGAGTTATTGAGAACATCAACCTATGTCGATGATATAGTGGATTCGGTGGAGTCACTGCGAGTGGCTGAGACTCTGGCCGTGGATACTGAGTATGTTCTCAAAGAAGCTGGGTTCAAGATTAAATCTTGGCAGTTCAGTAATGAAGCTTCTCCGAGAGTTGACCCGTCAGTGATCCCAGATTCAGTTGAAGCACATTCCACGATCAAGGTCCTTGGTATCTCCTGGTGTCCCGCAACAGATTCCCTACATTATTCGCCAACTCTCAACTTCTCAAAGAAGAAGAGAGGTGTATACAGTCAAAGTAACCTAACTTGTGATCAGATTCCACAAGCTATCCCTGATATTCTTACTAGAAGAATGGTACTCGAACAGAGCATGAAGATCTATGATCCTCTGGGTGTTCTCTCTCCATTCACTCTACAATCTAAGATCCTGCTTCGTGAGACCTGGACTCTGAAGTTAAACTGGGATGACCAGTTACCAGGTGATCTTCGTAGTAGATGGGTGACATTCTTTACTCAGTTATTCCAGTTGTCTGATTTAAACTATGGTAGATGCATGAAGCCGGAAGGTGCTGTTGGCAATCCGTCACTGGTAATTCTGTCAGATGGTAGTGATGTTGCATATGGCTTTGCAGCCTATGTGAGATGGCAGCTGCAGGATGGTTCATACTGGTGCAGGTTAGCTCTGGCCAAATGTCGTATCGCCCCTGTCCACAAACTCACCACTCCCCAGATGGAGTTGAACGCAGCTGTTCTCTCCAAGAGAGGTCGCCAAGTACTGGAGAAAGAGTTGAGGTATCAGTTTGAGTCAGTTCATCACTTGTTGGACTCCGAGACTGTCCTCAATATGCTCAACAAAGTATCCACCCGGTTCAAGTTGTATGAGGGGGTCAGAGTTGGTGAAATTCAGATGGCCACCCAGGGTAACATGGAGGAATGGAAATGGATAAGAGGACAAGACAACACATCAGACTGGCTTACTCGGGGTAAGAGTCCAGCAAACCTCGGTTGTGAGTCTGAATGGTGGACTGGTCCTCCTTTTCTCTACGGTCCTCAGCATCAGTGGGGTGCCAAGTCCTACGAAGATAATAATCTTCCACTCCCAGGAGAGAAGAAGGTTAAAGTGTCTTCTCATGCAGCTGTTGTTGAGTCAGGCATAGATTTCTTGGATTTCTCAAAGTTCACATCTGCAAGCAAAGCCATCTGGGTACTGGCTAGAGTAATGAATGCTGTCAGAAGCAAATCATTCAAGGCAGGTAGAACTGTGGAGATCAAACCTGAAGTTCTATGCCAGGCTAAGGAGTTCATTGTTCGTTGTATTCAGAGGTCTGAGGTGCCCGAGTTTGAGAAGGCAAAGGGGAAATATCATCAGCTCCATCCAGTCAGGGATGACAGAGGGTTGTGGGTTGTAGGAAATAGAATGAGTCGACATAATCCGATGTCTAATCCTCTATGTTCCTCCCCTCAAATACTCCTACCAGCTGATCATCAGTTCACTCGTCTGTTGATGAATGATGCTCATGTCGCGTCAGGTCATAGAAGTAGGGATAGTATTCTGTCGAGGTTCAGGCAAGAGTTTTGGACCACCAATGGTCCGACTATGGCCAAGGCTGTTAAGAAGGGTTGTCAGTTGTGCCGACTACGGTGTCCTCGATTCCTGTCTCCTCAGATGGGACCCCTGCCGATTGAGAGGTTAAAGCCTGCCCCTCCCTTTACTTTTGTCATGGTAGATTTGTTCGGTCCATATCCCATAAGAGGCGAGACTCAGAAGCGTGTGACTGGGAAAGGTTATGGAATTATATTTACTGATCTGGTCTCCCGTGCGGTCCATATAGAAGGCGCATTTGGATATGATACAGGATCTTTTCTTATGGCCCTCAGCAGATTCACGTCAGTACGTGGTTGGCCTCAGAAGTTATACTCAGACCCCGGCTCCCAGCTGGTAGGTGCTTCTAATGAGTTAGAGAGAGTGTGGGGTAAGATCGACAAGGATGGATTATGTAAATCTGGTGCAGACAAAGGAATGGAGTGGGTCTTTGGCCCCGCAGATTCTCCTTGGCAACAAGGTGCTGTAGAGTCGCTAGTGAAGAGTGCTAAAAGAGCCATTCACTATGCTGTCTGTGATCAGCGTATGTCAGCATCTGAGTTTTTGACGATCTGTGCCCAAGTATCAAATATTTTGAATGAGCGCCCCATCGGTAGGCTCCCTTCTGATGACTCAGAGGTACATGTTCTTACACCCAACTGTTTACTCATAGGCAGACCAGTAGCAGCTAATCCTGGTGGCTATGAAGCGGTAAGTAGCCAGTGTAGGTTGAAGGTCATAGATAGCATATTAGATCAGTTTTGGGAAAAGTGGACCGATTTATTTGCTCCAACCATGGCCCTGCAGTCCAAATGGCATAGGAAAGAATCTAGGAATTTACAAGTAGGAGACATAGTTGTAGTAGCTGATGCAAACACCCTTAGGGGTAGATATTTCTTGGCTCGGGTCTGTGAAATTTTCCCCAGTAGTGACGGACAGGTGCGAAAGGTTGCACTGGAGTACAAGAGTTTCAAGGTAGGAAAAGTAACTAGTGAGTATAAGGTATCTAGGGTAGTTAGGATAGTCAGATCAGTTAGGAGGTTAGCGTTGTTGGTGCCTGTTGACCGGATAGACCAACTAGACCAAATAGAGGTAGACCAAAATAGAGGTAGACCAAAATAGAGGTAGACCAAAATAGAGGTGAGAAATTTTTTTTTGTTCTGTGTTTCTTTTGCACTTCCCGCACTTCAGATTTATTTGGACTTTTGGATTTTCAATAGGACAGAAAAATGTCATAAATATTTTCAGATTTTTTGACTGCTTTTAGATTTTCAATAGTATGGAAAATTGACTAAATATTCTCAAATCATATTTAGTCAACCCGGATCCTTCCGGTGTATTGGATTTTGTGAAGTTTTCTCAATTTGGAGTTGTCTACTCCTGATTAGGTCATTTTTACTGTATTGAAAATTCAG
>ERZ1740052.438-NODE-438-length-14420-cov-22.477651_pt1 | contig 14420 bp, 12 predicted proteins | sample MGYA00581750_ERZ1740052 | MGnify/ENA primary metagenome ERZ1740052 (study PRJEB43018, sample SAMN04849743) | marine metagenome | isolation source: floating plastic debris | place: Pacific Ocean | collected 2008-08-30 | study: EMG produced TPA metagenomics... | reverse complement strand
CGGTAACTCATTGTAAGTATGAGAAGGAGGTGGAGACGAAAAGACCCATTCCAAACTGTTAACTTCTTTAGTGAAAGACCATGATTTGAACTCTTCTTCTCTAACGAAGGCATCATATATTATAAAAATAAATCATACCGCACCTAAAATAGATAACGTTGACCCAAGAGAACTAACGAAATTTCATAAAGAAAAACTATCTGGAAAGTCAGAATATCTTCTAGGCATTCCAGATAAACCTAAAAAGTGTTGTGGGAAGAATGTTAAATTAACGCCAACGAAGGTTACTCAGAAATGTATTTTACCGTAAAATTCGTTATAAGAGTAGCCAGTCATTTTACCAAACCAAAAGTAGAATCCAGCAAACATACCAAATACCGCACCCAAAGATAAAACATAATGGAAATGGGCTACTACGTAATAAGTATCATGTAATAATACATCTAATGAACCGTTAGCCAAAACTACACCAGTTAACCCACCAACAGAAAATAGAAAAATGAACCCTGTCGCTCATAACATAGGAGTCGTAAAATTTATTTTTCCGCCATACATTGTAGCTAACCAACTAAAAATTTTTATTCCTGTAGGTACAGCTATAACCATAGTTGCCGCAGTAAAATAAGCCCTAGTATCAACATCCATACCTACGGTATACATGTGATGAGCTCAGACTATGAAACCTAAAAAGGCAATTGCTAATTGAGCATAAACCATTCCTAAATAACCAAAAATTTGTTTTTTAGCAGAAAATAAAGGTATAATTTGGGAGATTATACCAAATGCAGGTATAATTAAAATGTAAACTTCGGGGTGACCAAAGAACCAGAATAAATGCTGGTAGAGAACAGGATCCCCACCTCCTGCTGGGTCGAAAAAGCTAGTATTGAAATTCCTATCTGTCAGCAACATAGTAATTGCACCTGCTAATACTGGTAAAGAAAGTAAAAGTAGAATTGCAGTTATCAGAACCGACCATACGAACAAAGGCATTTTATCCATTGACATACCAGGTGCTCTCATATTGAATATGGTCGTTATGAAGTTAATAGCTCCCATAATAGAAGAAGCACCAGCACAATGTAAACTAAAAATAGCTAAATCAACAGAACCCCCTGAATGTGTTTGAGGTCCAGATAAAGGAGGATAAACAGTCCAACCAGTACCAGCCCCTTGTTCGACTAAAGAAGAACCTAGTAATAAAATCAAAGCTGGAGGTAGTAATCAAAAACTTAGATTATTCAACCTAGGAAATGCCATATCTGGTGCTCCTATAAATAATGGTACGAACCAATTTCCAAAACCACCAATCAAAACAGGCATGACCAAGAAAAAAATCATCACAAAAGCATGTGCGGTGACTACCACATTATATATGTGGTCGTCTCCTAGCATGGTACCAGGTCCTGCCAGTTCTAAACGTATTATCATACTAAGAGCGGTACCCACCATTGCTGAAAATAAACCAAAAATTAAATATAAAGTTCCTATATCTTTATGATTCGTAGAAAAGACCCAACGAACTATAAAGTTGCCCATGTGAGAATAACAATTTATTTTCAATTATTCCAGTTAAAGGTATGAAAATTAAAAAGTACAAAAAATAAAAAATAGCGGAGACTTGGGCTATTAATACATAAGGGTCCTCAACAGGTTTAGAACCTAACCAAGTCAGTAAACAAAAATTAAATATAAAACACCAATAGAAAAATTTACCAATTGGTCTAAATATTAAGGATTTTAGTCAACTCGTGTGGACAAAGGGAGTTAAAAATAAAATTAATATGCTTACAACTAATCCTATTACCCCTCCTAATTTATTTGGAACAGCTCTTAGTATAGCATAAGCATATAAGAAATACCATTCGGGCATAATGTGTACAGGGGTTACCATAGGGTTTGCTTTTATAAAATTTTCTGGGTCACCTAATACATTAGGAGAATAAAAAACTAAATATAACAAAAATATATAAAGCAATACAAACCCGTAAAGATCTTTAACGATAAAATAACTATGAAAAGGTATTTTATCCGAGTCTGGGTTGACTCCTAGGGGAGTGTTTGATCCCGTCGTGTGTAACAATATTATGTGGATGAAAACTAATCCAGCTAATATGAAAGGAAATAAGTAATGAAAACTAAAAAATCTATTTAGGGTAGGATTTCCGACACTAAAACCACCTCAAATCCAGACTACAATATCGTTACCTATATAAGGAATAGCAGAAACAAAATTAGTAATAACTGTGGCCCCCCAAAAAGACATTTGTCCTCAAGGAAGTACGTAACCTATGAAAGCGGTGGCCATCATTATTAAAATAATAACAACCCCAACATTTCATAAAGGACCCCTTAAATAACTCCCATAATACAAACCTCTACCTATATGTATATACATACATACAAAGAATGCTGAAGCACCATTAGCGTGTAAGTATTTTAATACGAACCCGTAATTAACATCTCTACTTATATGTGTTATAGATGAAAAAGCTATACTAACGTCAGCACAATAATGCATTGCTAAGAATATGCCTGTTAGAATTTGGGTTACTAAACATAACCCTAACAACGAACCGAAATTCCAAAGATAACTTAAACTAGCTGGGGTTGGTAAATCGATTAAAGCTGAATTAATAGGTGAAAAAATGGGATTCTGTTTTCTCAATCTCATATTAAAAACTAACGTTTTTATAACAAGCAAATAAAAATACATTGGACAACCAATCTGGCTTAACTCCAAATATTAATATAAAAACTACAAGTATTAATAAAGGGTGGAATTCAAATAATGTTATTTGTCTAGGAGAAATTAAATAATTCCCTAGATGACCAAAGAATACTCTATTATAAAAATAAAGGGCATAAACAGTGGCTAATATTAAACCTAAAGAACTTAAAACCCCAACAATTCAAGAATAGTTATAAGCAGAGATTATGCTAAAAAACTCTGCTATGAAATTAAAAGTTAGTGGAAAACCTATGTTTGCTAAAATTAAAATTAAAGTAATAGAAGATAAAATGGGCATGGACACGGTTAAACCTTTGAAATACTTTATTACCCTAGAATGAAATCTTGAGTATAATACACCTGCAGACATAAATAAACCTGAACTTGAAAAACCATGTGCAAGCATCATGAAAATAGAAGCACATAAACCCTCAATAGAACCTGTAAAAATAGCTAAAGACACGAACCCCATATGGGCAACTGACGAATAAGCAATTAATCTTTTCATATCGTTTTGTCTACAAGTAGTCAACCCACCGTAAATTACTGCAACTATACTCAATATAATTATAATAGGAGTAAAATATTGGAAAGCAAGGGGGAATAAAGGATTAAGAAATCTTATAAAACCATAACCCCCCAACTTTAACAAAATACCAGCTAATAGGACGGAACCTGCTAAAGGGGCCTCAACGTGGGCTTGTGGTAATCATATGTGTACAGGAATCATTGGTATCTTAACAGCGAAACTTATAACAAAACTAAGAAAGAATCAAAATTGATAATTGGAAGGTAGACTTATATTGCTTAGGACCATAATATTAGTAGACCCTATAAGACTATATAATTTAAATATACTCATTAACATTAATAAAGAACCTATTAAGGTGTAGAAGAAAAAATAAAAGGCGGCTTTTACTTTTTCTTCCCTAGAACCTCAAATTCCAATAAGTAGAAATAGAGGTATCAAACTGGATTCAAATAATATATAAAATAAAAGAAGATCGGAAGTAGTGAAAACTCCTATTAAAATAATCAAAGTTAAATAAATTAAAACTATAAACTCCTTATTTAAGTATTCTACGTTCTCTCAACTGATTAAGTAGCAAATAATAATCAACATTATACTTAACCCAATAAAGAAATGTGATATACCATCAGTATAAAACATAGTTTTAACAAGACCTAACCCTAATGGGTTACCTCAATAGTTAGTGTATGTGTATTGTAAGTCATTGAGAGTACAAAATTTTAAATTTTGAATAATAAATAAAATTAGTACTACCATAGAAAAAGCCAATGACACTTTTTTTAATTTTAGTACTTCACTTCTATTTATTGAAAGAATAATTAGGAAAAAAATAAATACCATTAAATACATAATTGATTAGGTAAACCTTCTAAAGACCATAATAAACAATTAGTAAATAAGACCAATCCTATACTTAAAGGTAAATAAGTTTTTCAGAGTAAGTACATAAGTTGATCATATCTTAACCTGGGAAAACTTGTTCTAACCCATACGAAGGCGAAAACAATTAAAATCAATTTAATAAAAATTATTAACGATAAATTAAAAAATAAAAATTGACCCCCCCCACAAAATAATAAAACGAACAAATAACTCATAAATATAATATGACAATACTCAGCTAAAAAAAATAAAGCAAAAGACATAGAAGAGTATTCTACGTTATAACCGGATACTAACTCAGATTCTCCTTCAGTCAGATCAAAAGGAGCTCTATTAGTTTCTGCTAAAGAACATATGAAAAACATAAAAGCTGCAATTAGAAGAGGTATGATTAACCAAGTAGAATTATTTTGAAAGGTTGTAATACTAGTTACATTAAAACTCCCTACGCATAATATAACGTTTATTATTATCAAACCTATACAAACCTCGTAACTAATCATTTGAGCTCCTGCTCTCAAAGCCCCTAAGAATGCATATTTTGAATTGCTAGATCAACCTGAGATTAAAATAGCATAAACCCCGATTGTAGATAAAGCAAAAATTACTAACAGACTTAGATTTAAGTTATTGAATACGATATCTTTTCCTAAAGGAACTAGACTTCAACTAGTTAAAGCTAATGTCAAAGCAAGTATAGGAGCCCATAAATATAGAAAAACGTTTACATGATTTGGAATAACTATTTCTTTACAGAACAACTTTACACCATCTGCTAAAGGTTGTAATAACCCATAAATTCCGACAACGTTAGGCCCTTTTCTCGATTGTGTATAACCTAAGATTTTTCTTTCTGCTAAGGTTAAATAAGCTACAGAAATTAATACAGGCACTATTATAAATAAAAATTTTGAAAGACTAAAAACAATATTTACTATATAATTATACATTGGTTAACCTTTTAAAAGATTTAATAAATTTACAGAAATAGAACCTCTAACTTTGTAAAAAGTTATTAATATTGATAAACCTATAGCTGTTTCCACAGCTGCTACGGTAATAATGTACAAAGAATAAACCTGTCCTGTAATAGAATTTAGTAAAGTAGAATTAACTAAAAAATTTAGTGTGATTGACAATAACATTAATTCAATACATATCAAAATAAGAATCGTATGTGTTCTATTTAAGATAATTCCTATTATACTAATAACAAATAATAATATTAACATTATTCTCATTCTAACCCTCCTTTAACCCACTCGTAGATAAGACCTACAACTAAACAAATAATAAAAAGAATTATTATTCATTGTCCTTCCAAGGAGACTAAATTAGAAGAAACACTTCAAGGAAACAAGTAAGTAATCTCTAAATCAAAAATTAAGAACAGAACTCCTATTAGGAAAAATCTTATAGAAAAGGGTTGTCCCGGTATATTTATTGGATTAAAACCACATTCGTAAATAGAAACCTTTTCTTTGTCGGGAGATTTGTTAGACAAAAGAATAGAAAATATAGATATGACAAAAGATAAAACAAAACTAAAAAATAACCAGTAAAATAATATTTTAAATTCTAAATCCATGAGTTATTTCTTCTTTGTTGAGTGCTCAATTGTTGTTTTCTTCTATCACTGGCTTCTAAACCTAATAAAATTGCTCCAACTAACCCTATCAAAAGTAGAATAGTAAGTATAATAAAAGGGAAAATATAAGTGGTGTATAATATTTGTCCAATTATGTGTAAATTATCATTATAATTAAACGTTAATCCACTATAAGATATACTTTGACCCATGATTTTTATTTTGGAACTAATGAGTATACCTTGGGTTCCTACTATACTGAAAACAAAAGTTATAGGAATAACATTATAAACAGGACTTCTGTTATGTTGATTGACTTCTAGCATCATTACTACGAATAAGAATAATATAACAATAGCCCCAACATAAACTATTATTAAAACTAACGGAATAAAGTCTAATCTTAAACTAATTAACAAAGCAGAACCAATCAAAAAACTTAAAACTAACCAAAAAACGGACTCTATTGGGTTAGGTACTACAACAGTCATAACAGAGGTAAACATAAGTAGCAAAGAAAAAAATTTAAAAAAATACATCAAAGAACAATGGATTCGAACCATTACTAATAATTTTGAAGATTATCCGATCTACTTGATCAAGTTCTTTCAAGTATAAGTTCCCTTATACTTACTATGTTACGACTTACTTTACCTAAGTAAAGGCGACGGGCAATTTGTACTCATATTTTTAATTATTCAATGAAACATTCTATTTTCACTTACTGTTAAATTCTCTTTCATTTATTATTACAAATCAAATCTAAAATTACTTCTCAATTCAAATAATTATTGTAACGCATTATACCCTAAACATAAGAGCCATAATACCTGACTTTAACCATGTTTATAAACTGTAAGTTTAATTAAGACGGCCATGCAGCACCTGATAACAAGTATAGGTAAGGTTTTTTGCGGATTATCAAATTAAACAACGCGTTCCTCTAATTACATAATAAACAGCCAAAATTTTTGATTTTCACTTTCACAAGTATACTATTCAGGTATATAGAAAATAACTTAAGGAATTACTAGGGTATCTAATCCTATTTAATACTCTTTCTTCTTATTTCAGAATACTTTATACATTGAGAATTAGGTTTATTGTTTATTCTACCAATTCAATAACTTTCTATGTATATAAATCTATCCTACATATAACCTTTTTATTTATAAAAATTAATCTTTTAAGTATAACCGCGTCTGCTGGCACTTAATTAGACAAAATTTACTTAAACAACTATATCTAACTTTCATTAATTGTATAATATTCTTTACTGCTGTGTATTTTACTTTGTTCCATTTAAAACGTGGCTCTTAGCTTTGCGTTTTAGGTTTTATAATAATTTACATTATAACTCCTGATACAATTTAATTTTTATTAAGTTTTACTCACTTGTACACTTTCGTTAACATGTATAAATAGTTTAAACATTTTCAATTCTCCAAAATCAAAAGAAGGGAGGGGAGTAATAAATATGTAGATAAAAATGATAAGTGAGAGTGTGTAACTAGCTATCTTACCTATGTGGTATTGACTAACTTGAGCAGAACTGGACGTAATTACGTTTGTTCCTCCGTAAGGACCTAACATTTCAACGAATTGGTTATCTAATATTTTGTATGTGTAAGAAAATCCTACATTTAAAGTTTGATTTATTAAAAATATTTTTGTTATTGGGTCTCAATATCAAGCCCTTGAAAAAATTTCGTATAAATACAAAATTGTATTTTTAAAAACTATTTTTCAAGATATAACTATTAAATAAATTAATAAAATAGAAAAAAAGGACCCCAATACAGTTAATATTAAAGGGTACAATTTACTTATCGCAGGTAAAATTGGTGGAGAGATTTCGATCATAACGTAATTTCCCATTAAAAACCCTGCAAATATACTTAAAATAAATAATACTATTAATGGCGTAAACAAATTTCATTTACCTTCATGTAGTATATTAGAAGTTCTTACAGCTATTCCGGACCTGGTTAAAAAAGTATAAGATATTAATCTGAAAGAATAAAATGCAGTTAGAAAAGTTGTTATCAACCCTAACCACAAAGCAAAAGACAAATAATGATTTTGGTAAACTAGTTCTAGTAGTAAATCTTTAGAATAAAAGCCAGTTAAAAAAGGTAAACCAGCTAGGGACAGAGAACCTATTATTATACAGGTATAAGAAAGGGGTAAAGTGATCTTCAGGTTTCCAGTTTTTCTCATATCTTGTTCATTATTTACAGCATGTATTATGGAACCAGCACTTAGGAATAATAAGGCTTTAAAAAATCCGTGATTAAATAAGTGAAATAATCCACAATGGTAATGTGAAAAACCACAAATCATAACCATGTAGCCTAATTGACTACAAGTAGAGTAAGCTATTACTTTTTTTAGGTCGCTCTGTACCAACCCAATCGTCCCGCTCATAAAAGCAGTTAAAGCTCCTAAGAATATTACTAAAAGTAAAATTAGAGGAGTACCTTCTAAAACTGGGGAGACCCTTATAAGTAAGAATACGCCAGCGGTGACCATTGTGGCAGCATGGATCAAGGCTGATACTGGTGTAGGTCCCTCCATAGCGTCAGGTAACCATGTATGTAAACCTATTTGGGCTGATTTTGCCATAACACCAATAATTAGCATTACATTAATTCAATTAAACATGTTTTCTAAATTGGAAAAAATTGTTAGACCCATAAAAGAACTAAACTTTAAAAGACCTGAAAGATTTCATAAAGAAACTATACCTAATAATAACCCTACATCCCCTACTTTATTAACTACCATTGCTTTTATTGCAGCTTTGTTTGCTTGTATTCTCGTATATCAAAAGTTGATTAATAAGTAAGAGGTAAGACCGACCCCTTCTCACCCTATAAACATTTGGACAATATTATTTGCTGTTACCAAAACTAACATAAAAAAAGTGAACAAAGATAAATACCCCATAAATCTTGTTACGTGAGGGTCTCCGTCCATATAAGAAGTAGAAAATAGATGAACTAAAAAAGAAACTAGAGTTATTAATATAAGCATACAGTTAGTTATATTATCAAAATAAATAGACAGAGGAACCGATAGGATTCCTACATCAAACCAAGTTGTTAAGTCTATACTTAAATTAATACCTAAATTTCATTCAAAGAAAATAAGGAGGGATAAAATAAAAGAACTAAACAAACAAATGTTACTTATTATTTTAGACCCGTTTGCGCCTACTAATCTACCTAGAAATAAACAAATAAAAAAACTTATTAGAGGAAAATATATAATAAGCGTATACATTAAAAATTAATAAAATAACTTATAAAGAAGAAAATAGGGGTTGGTTTAATTATCATTAGCGATAATAAGTATATTATAAACGCTAGTAAATATAATCTTTCTGATGGTTTATTTAACTTAAATATTTTCTTTCAATTGTTGAAAAAAACATTCCTATCAAAATAAATTATTTTTATTAATCTCAAATAATAAACGGCCCCTATAATGGAAAATAAAACACAAACAATACAAAGAAAAACATAATTCGTATCTAAAAGAGAAACAAATAGTAATCATTTACTAATAAAACCAGAAAGAGGGGGAATCCCAGCTAATGAAAGTATTAGTACAGTAATTACTATGTTTTCTAGGTGATTCCTTTGTATGTTTTTTAATTCGATCAAATAACTATCTTTAGTTAGACTTAATTGAATAATTGAGGATATTAGTGCTATTAAAGTTATCATATATACAAAAATGTAAAAGTTTGGTAATAACAAATATTGTGTTGTGAGACAAGAAAATAATAAGATTATAAACCCTATATGCGTTATACCGCTATAACCCAATAATCTTTTTATTTTAGTCTGATTCAAGGCACCAAGAACCCCTACTATAATAGAAATACTAGAACTTATTATTAGTAGTTTACTAATATATTGAATTTGGAATATAACATAAATTACGCTAAGCTTAGATATGGTACTTAATATACCAATAGTTCTTAAACTACTCCCCTCATAAACATCGGGAATTCAAAAATGTAAAGGAGCTAATCCTATTTTAAAAAATAAAGGTAATACTACCATACCTCAACTTAGAGTAATCAAATTATTATTATAATTATAATTGGTACATCTACCAACATTTAAGCTTATACCTTCCCTGAATAGTAAACTTATACCTAACAAGAAGACTCCAGAGGATAACGCCCCTAATATAAAATATTTTAAACCAGCTTCTGAACTTTTTAATCATAATCTGTTTTTTGATATTAATATAAAAATGGGAAAAGTCTGAAGTTCTAATCCTAGATAAAGAATAAATAAATTGTCTGTTAGTATAACAACTAAAGACCCTGCAAAGACCGTTCAATTTAGAAAGCATTCTTGCAAATCCTTGTTGTTGTTTAAAAACAAAAAAAGAATGATTAATAATAAAATCACTCAAATTTTTCAACTTTCTAAATTTATTAGTAAGTCATGATAACAATATTGAAAAACAAAAACTAAAGGAGAACATAATATTAACGCTGTTCATGAATTTCGCAAACATTATCCTTTCTTCCTTCCTTCCTTATTAATCTTTCGACCAACTAAGACGAAAAGAATGGAAGATATAAAGAAATAAAAAACCGTGACCACGTCTAAATAGTGAAATATATAAAGTGTAAAATCTAATTGTGACATATAACCAAGAAAAGAATTGAACTTTTATCTTCCAGAACATGAATCTGACGACTTACCTTTAGTCTACTTGGTAAAAGGTTAACTACCCCATCAATATATACAAACATATAAAAACAACCAAACCACGTCCACGAAGTGTCAATATCAACTAGCAAACTCAAATCCTATATGGTGGGATTTTGTAAAGTGAGAATAATTTAATCTTACTAGACAAATAGCCAAAAATATAGTACCAATTAATACATGTAAACCATGAAAACCAGTTGCTACAAAAAAAGTGGAACCGTAAACTGAATCTGCAATGGAAAATGGAGCTTCTATATATTCTATACCTTGAAGAAGAGTAAAAAATGCACCTAAAAATATAGTTAAACCAAGACTTTTTAATGCTTGATCTCTATTACCACACACTATACTATGATGGGCTCAAGTTACTGTTGCTCCCGAGCTTAATAGAATAGCTGTATTTAACAATGGTACACCAAACGGGTTAAGAGCATGTATTCCTTGGGGGGGTCATACAACTCCTATTTCTACTGATGGAGATAAACTACTATGGAAAAAGGCTCAAAAAAAGGAAAAGAAAAATAATATTTCAGAAACTATAAACAATATAAATCCTAATTTTAACCCTTTTATAGTTGCCACTGTGTGGAAACCCATAAAGGTACTTTCTCTAACAACGTCCTTTAACCAAGAGTAAAGGATCATAAATAAACTAAAGATACCTACAAATAATAAAAGAGACTTTGAAAAATGAAAATAAATAACTGCACCTAAAGTAGTTATTAAAGCACTACAACTAAGTAAATAAGGTCAAGGACTAGGATCAACTAAATGATAGGGATGTAGTGATCTAAATTGAATTTTATTTACATTATTTTTAATCGTAATCATTTAATGTAAATGATAACTATCCTTCAGATAAATTAAACTTAATAAAGAAAATACATAAGCTTGTATTACTAATACACCCAATTCTAAACATGTCATTGCTATTATTATCAAAGTACTAAAAAGACTAAATGTAGGAGCCGCTCATAATAGTTTACAACCGAATTCCGATATAATAGACAATAATAAATGACCTGCCGTTAGATTTGCGGCAAGACGCAGACCTAAAGCGATAGGCCTAGAGAAGTTACTTACTAACTCTATTGCTACGAGTAAAGGCGACATATAAAGAGGAGCCCCAGGAGGAAAAAATTGACTAAAAAAATTAGATTTAAATTTTATAAAGCCATATATTATAACACCTAATCATATGCTTAAAGCCATACCAAAAGTCACGGAGATGTGAGTTGTCGTAGGGAAAGCAAAAAGAAAAAAGCCGAAGGCGTTCATAAAAAGTATAAATAGAAATAGGCTAAATAAAGGCAGAGTGAAATATTTATTATCAAAGTTTTCTTTTACTTGATCTTCCCAATGACTTATTATTATCTCTATTATGTTTTGGACGCGATTAGGTATTATATAAGTTTTATTTAAAAAATAAATAATAACTAAAGCTCAAAGTACTATTAGAAAAGAGTCTGAGATAAAGGGTTGAAAAATTTGAATAACTATAAACTGATCGAAATAAGAACACATTATAGATCTTCTTTTTGGTCAATAACCCATTTAATGAAGTCTTTCATAGGAATCACTTCCATTACTATAGGCATAAATGAATGATCTGACCCACATATTTCTGAACACTGTCCATAATATACCCCAGTTCGTTTTGCCAAGAATCTTACTTGGTTAAGTCTACCAGGAATTGCATCTGCTTTTACTCCTAAAGAAGGAATTGCAAAAGAATGAATGACATCTGCTCCTGTAATAATAACTCTTACTTCAGAATTAACAGGTAAAACAACTCTATTGTCTACTTCTAATAATCTCATATCTCCAAGATTTAAATCACTACTATTTACCATATAAGAATCGAATTCTATTGAGCCTTCTTCTATATCAGAATACTCATAAGACCAATATCATTGATGTCCAACAGCTTTTATCGTTATAAAAGGGTCTGTGACTTCGTCTAAGCAATAAAGTAGTTGTAAAGATGGAAAGGCGATACCGACTAGGATTACAGCAGGTATTATAGTTCATATAATTTCGATTAATGTACCATGGGTTAGATATTTATAATAACTGTTATTTGTAAAACTTGAAATCATTATCCAACCAACTAATATTGTAATAAAGACTACTACAAACATTACATTATCATGAAAAGCAACTAACTGTTCCCCTAATGGGGAGCCGACATCTTGAAAACTAATTTGAGAAAATTCAGGACCATCAAAATAAATTACATTTATCATTCAGCGATTGCTTTGGTCAGACTAAATTTGGGAATTGAGTACGACTAAAAAAGGAGTATTTATTATTGTTTTATTTGATAAGGGTTCAAAATTTGAAAAATTTTAAGTTATATCTAATAAGATTCGAGAAAATGAATTGAAACATCTTAGTAATTAATAAAGAATGGTTTGATAGTAATGGCGAATGAAATTAAAATTATGAAAATAAAATAACTATTTAAGAACCACTAATATAGAAAGTACTGTGAAGGAAATCATTTAAAAAACAATAGAATAAAATTGAAGGTCAATTACCTTTTGTATAATGGATTTACAAGTAAAAATGAAGTGATATAATTATTTAATAATAGAGAATTTCATTACCCGAAACCGTGTGATCTAGTCTTGGATAGTATTAGAATCAACCAATGAATGTAGAAAAATTCTTGGAAGATTCAAGATTAGCAGCGAAAAACTAATCGAACACGGATATAGCTGGTTCTTTGTGAAATTTATTGAAGTAAAATGTTTTACTAAAACATTTAAATTTTAAGTTTAAACATTTAAAATTTAAAAGGAAAAAGCCTTAATCAAAACTTAATAAACCTGTATTAAAATTAAATTAATGTTTTCAATACAAAGAAAATGAGCTTAGAAACAGCTTTAATTTAAAGAAAACGTAACAGTTCACTTTTTTCAAAACATAAAGTAATAAAGTAATATTAATTTAAAAAGTTTGATAATGGTAACAAAGCATTCTACACCTGAATTAGAGATAAGTAGAAGAGATAATGTAAATATGAGTAAAAGTAATTTATTTCTAAAGGTTTCTATTTAAAGATTTGAATAGAGAAATACAAGTTCTAAATAAAGAATGAATGTCATTAATGATAATAAAAAAAAATAATGAAAATTGTTGTACCTAACTAAATCAAGTAGAAATAAAAAATATATTAATTCTTTTTAAGGAACTCGGCAAATTAAATATCGACTGTTTACCAAAAACATAGCTATGAACAAAATTCAAGGTGTAACCTGCCCAGTGGTTGATTATTGGTTTAAAACCCTAAAATTCAACTAAACGGATGCGGTATTCTGACCGTAATAAAGTAGCATAATCCCTCGCCACTTAATTAGTGGATAGTATGAATGGTTGAACGAGTTTTTAACTGTCTTAATTAGAATATTATGAAATTGAATTAATAGTTAAGATGCTATTTAAAATTGTAAGACGAAAAGACCCTATAGAGCTTAACTATTTCTTTCTGTATTAAAGAATTTTGTATAATTATAAAAAGAAAGTTAGGTAGTTTAGTTGGGGCGACTGCCTTTTAATTGAAACAAAGGTAAACAAAGTAATTTATTATTTATTGTTTAATTCATAAATTTAACAATTATAAAAGTAGGTAATAATGACCCGTTATTATTAAAAAGAAAAAGTAACGATCAATAAATAAAAGCTACCTTAGGGATAACAGGATAATTTTAATTTAGAGACCTTATCGAAGTTAAAGTTTGTCACCTCTATGTTGAATTGAGATATCCATGTAACGCAGAAGTTATAAAGGGTGGGTCTGTTCGACCTTTAAAATCTTACATGATTTGAGTTCATTCCGTCGCAAGACAGGAAGGTTTCTATCTACAATTAACAATAAAAATTTTCTAGTACGAAAGGAAAGAAACATTTAAAAAAAATCAAAATATTTTATAAATTAGAAAAAAT
>ERZ1740052.437-NODE-437-length-14430-cov-11.224696_pt1 | contig 14430 bp, 10 predicted proteins | sample MGYA00581750_ERZ1740052 | MGnify/ENA primary metagenome ERZ1740052 (study PRJEB43018, sample SAMN04849743) | marine metagenome | isolation source: floating plastic debris | place: Pacific Ocean | collected 2008-08-30 | study: EMG produced TPA metagenomics... | reverse complement strand
GAGTTAGGAGTTAGGAGTGTAGAGACGTAGCACTGCTACGTCTCCCGGAGTTAGGAGTTAAACTAGATTGTTAATGCCCAATTACCAATTACCAATTACCAATTACCAATTACCAATTATTAACTGTTCACTGCTCACTGCTCACTGCTAACTGTATTAAGAATGCATTTTGTATCTAACACTGTATAATCTTTAATTTCCATGACGGTGCAACTTGGTAGGGTTTTTGATAAGGCTGGGAGGTTTCCTTGCTGCAAACTTTGGAATACATCTTTGGTTATTTTGACTAACTTATCTTGGTTAAGATTGCTTCTATAATATTGTTTCAGTAAAGAATTATTTTTGATGTATTTTGGTGTGAAAGCTCCAGACTCTAACAGCCAAAAATCTACTTGATATTTTTGAATAAAATTTTTTACGTCTGCTAAATTTTGGCTGTATTGAGCCTGAGTTAAATCTACAACTCGCTGACGAAATTGACTGTAATAACCAAGGTGATAGGGAATTGCATATTCTCTACCTATCAAAATAGAACGTTGAGAAAATGCTGGTAAATTATTTGCTTCTCCTGTTATTGAAGCAATAAGAATATCTTTTGGCTGTTGCTGAAAAAATTCATATAAGGCTGGATATTCTCCAGTTTTATAGTTAGTTTTAGGAAATTTTTTGATAAAAAAGGGATAATAAAAGAGTAATGAAATAGTGAGAAAACCTATAAAAGTTAATGCCAAAAAATTTGATAAATAGGTATTATTTTTTGCGTTTATATTTAAGTTTAAGAGAATAGCTTCGATAATAGCTGTTACAGTAATAGCTGCCGACACTGCTAATATAATCCGAAAACTATGTCCGGTATAACGACTGGGAAGATGAAGCTTAAATAGTAGAATATGAGCCAGAACAAACATTCCTACTGATACAATTAAGATTTGATATAAAATTGCAATTTTCCTATGAATATTTTTTAAAGAGGTAAAATTTTTAGAAAACAACATAAAAAACGGTAATAAAAAGCCGAAAAGTAACGTGAAGGGTGAAAAAAAGAAAGGGGGAAATATTCCACTACGCCCTCCTAAAAAATATACTAAAATATTTTTGCTAAAAAAATTACTCCTTCCTTCAGGTGAAAATTCTGGTAATTGCTTTGCTTGAGCTACTGAAATTACTGGTGCAAAATCTGATGATTTGAGAGCGTAAGGTAGCATCACGAGAAATGCTACTACTATCCCAATAGCACAGAATAGATAATCGTGTTTGTGTTGAGAAAAGCGAAACTTTTTAGCATCCCAATCCCAAAGTCGCAGAATCAAAATACCAACACAGATGAAGACTGTTTGGGGATAAAAAAGTCCTAAAAGTACAATTGCAGCTAAACACGGTAGCAAAGATTTACGCGATAAATAGTATAAAAAAGCTAGTAAAAACGGATATGTAAAAGCCCTTGGTGTTGCAGAAACCAAATCATCTTTCATCCAAATATTTTGATTGAGCATCAATGTGGATAAAAATCCGGTAAATGGTATAGGTATTATTTCTAGACAAAAACCAAAGCAGTAAGCAGTAGTAAACAATCCCAAGATTAATGGCAGGAGTTTGTTAAAAAATAATGGATTAATTCCGAAAAATGAAATTATCCGATAAAGACTTGAATACCCTGCTGGAGCAACAGACTGAAAATAATCTGCGATTAAATCCGACGGAAACAAGTTAGGATCTATATACCGCAACATCCAAAATACGTGTTGTCTTGCATCATCCTGTACAACGTATTCACTTGCAAAAGCTTTTTGTAAGCCCAATATTGCGTACAAAACCGAGAAAGTCATGCTTAAGCTAAACCAAAATACTACTTGGTTTTTCAAGGGTTTGTTACCCCAATGGAAAAGTAATTTACCCAAGGGTGAAGTTGATGAGTTGCTCAACATAAATATTTATTTTTGCAGAGAAGTAGCAGAGGTAACACGCGCAGTAGTTACTCGTATTACATTTATCTGATGGAAAACCTATGTTAACTTTAGTAGAAAAATAAATTTACTCTTAGCTCGACTTTATCCATTTTTTGGTAACGCTCAAGCTGACGCTGAAAGCTTTGTGAGACAGTAGTTTTATTTTTTCGATTTCACCGAGAATCACAGAGATGGAAAAAGTATTTGTCAAAAAGCTAGGGTTTTGCTGTATCAAGCAAACCTAGTTCTTAATTTTGGATAAAGTCGAGCTTAGAGGATGTTTAAAAAGTCAACAACTATACTCGTAACCTCTCTCCAAACCTCTCTCCTATAAGGAGAGAGGCTTTGAAACCCCCATTCCCTTACAGGGAAGGGGGGCAGGGGGGTTAGGTTACTGATGCGTTATAAGTAAATATAATACTTATCAAACATCCTCTTAGTTGTATAGTGCTATTTATAATTGCTAACTGTTAATTGCTATTTACAATACATTTCGCATCTAGTATGACAAAACTTTGAATTTCTGCAACGCTACAATTAGGTACAACTTTTGATAAAGCTGGTACATTGCCTTGCTTTAAGCTTTGGAATATATCCTTAGTTATTTTGACTAATTTATCTTGGTTAAGATTACTTTTATAATATTGTCTGAGTAAAGGATTATTTTCGATGTATTCGGGTGTGAATGCTCCAGAATCTAACAGCCAAAAATCTACTTTATATTTTTGAATAAAAGTTTTTACGTCTGCTAAATTTTGGCTATATTGAGCTTGAGTTAAATCTACAACTCGCTGACGAAATTGACTGTAATAACCAAAGTGATAGGGGATTGCATATTCTCTACCTACTAAAATCGAACGCTGTGAAAATGTAGGTAACAAATTAGCTTGTTCGCTTATTGAGGCAATTAGAATAGCTTTTGGCTGTTGCTCGAAGAATTTATATAAGCCTGGGGAGCCTCCAATTTGATAAGCAGTATTAGGAAAATTTTGGATAAATAATGGATAGTAAAATAGTAGTGTTAGCGAAATACAAGCTGTAAATAAAAAAGTAAATAACTTAACTAAATAATTACGAAATCTGTTTTGTTTGCAATCAATAGAAAAAATAGCTTCTAAGATAGCAGTTAAAGTAATAGCTGCCGACATACATAAAACAATTCGTAAGTTATGTTCCATGTAGCGGCTGGGAAGATGAAGTCTAAATAGAAAAAGATGAGCAGCCACGAACATGCCGATAGCTGCCAATAACATTTGAGGCAATATTGTTATCTGTTTAGTTACCTTTCCCAGGAAAGAAAACCGGGAACGAAACCAGATTAAAACAGGTAACAGTAAACCAAAATAATTAGTTGCGGGAACAAATAAATTCTTGGGAAATATTCCGCTACGCCCGCTCAAAAAGTAGTCAAACAGATTATCTTTGAAAAAAGAGCTTCTTCCTCTGGGAAAAAACTCAGGTAATTGCTTTGCTTGAGCAACAGTAATTATCGGTGCGTAATCAGATGTTTTTAAAGCATAGGGTAACAATACTAAAAAAGCTACTCCCAAGCCAGCAGCACAGAAAATATAATCATGTTTTTGTTGTGATAAGCGAATCCCACTAGAAAAATCACACAGTCTTATAATTAAAATACCCGCGCAGATAAATACATATTGAGGATAGAAAAATCCTAAAAATGCAATTGTAATTAAGCAAGGGAATAAAGATTTACGACACAAATAAAATAAAAAAGCTAAAAATATAGGATATATAAATGCTCTCGGTGTAGCTGAAACTAAATCATCCTTCCTCCAAATATTTTGATTAAACATCAAAGTTGCCATAAATGCGGTAATTGGTAACGGTATGATTTGCATACACAAAGCAAAACAATAGCTGCTAGCAATTAATCCTAATATTAATGGCAATAATTTATTTAAAAGTAATGGATTAATTCCTAAAATTGCAAAAACTCGATATAAATTGGAGTATCCCGCAGGAGCTACCGATTGAAAATAATCGGCAATTAAATTATCGGGAAACAAATTTGGATCTATAAACCTTAACATCCAAAATATATGTTGTCGTGCATCATCCTGTACGACATATTCGCTTGCGAAAGCTTGACGCAATGCCAAAATTGCATAACCAGCAGCAAATATCAGACTTAAGGTAAACCAAAAAAGTACTTGTTTTTGAGAAATTTTTGTTTTTTTAGCCAGCAAGCTCTGACTTAAGCTTTTAGTTAACATAGTTAGGAATAGTTAGAAATTATTTTTTCACTTTCCATAGAAAAGGCTCAATTTCATCAATATTATATTGAGCTTCGTATTTAGCCAGTAATTCATCAGAGGAACGATAAATAAAAATTTCTTTAAAAGAATCTGGTATCTGGGGAATATTCGCCGAAGATATTAACTGAAGATGAACATTTCCCTGCAATACATGAGTTAATCCAAGTAAGTCTTGAGGTGGGATATCGCTAATGACTAAAGGATTTTCGGACTGATTTATAATACTAACTACTTCAGTAGTATGACGAGTTTTGAAAGCACCTTTATTCCACCACATAGGAACTTGAGAGCTTACCGCACTGGATAAAATACCTCCTACAATCAAAACAGCAAGAATGTTACGCCATTTTTTAAATCCTTTTTTATCATCATATTTTTGCTTTAACTTTGTAGCTATTAAATATGAAACTGCAACTTGAATACCTAATAAACAAGGTGTTGCATAGCGAACTATCGTAGAACGACGACCTGATAAGATAATATCTGGAGCTATTAAAGCTGTTCCAATTACTCCAATTAAAGTAATAATAAATAGTCCAGCTTTTGGCGCAGTTTTGCATACAAAATACAACGCGTATAGGGCTAAAAATAAACTCAGATAAGTAAGCGGATTAAACAGACTACGACCTTGATTAAAATCTATGAAAATCCGGCTTAGATTTAGCCCCCATAATATAGGCAAGAATCCTTTGGCAATTCTGTTAACGTGGTGCGTATTATATACAAGGTTAGAAAAATTAGCGATAACAACTAACAACCAAGGAACAAAAAGTAATATTCCTAAACAACTGGAAAATATATAATTTTTAAAAGCTTTATTTAATCGAAAACTTTCGCTAACTAAAACGTATATACCATGTCCTGTAAATACAAATGCAGAAAAAGGATGAGTATAAAGTCCTAAAGATACAGTAGCAGCGTAGGTAATCCAAGGAAGTATTGTTTTCTTTCTAATTGCCCAAAGTAGTGCCGCACTAGAAACTAAAATACTAACAGTCCATAAACTGTATTCTCGGGCTTCTTGAGCATATAAAACATGAAAAGGTGAAATAGCTATTAAGCAAACTGCTACCCAAGAAACTAATTTTGAATTGAATAATTCCTGAGTCAACCAGTACATGGCAGGGAATGCTAACAAGCTTATCAAAGCAGATAATAATCTAATATTAAATATGGAATTACCAGTGGCTTGCAACCAAAAACGCGCCATTAAATAATAAAGAGGGGAATGTTCAGGATGATAGGCTAAAGCTTTAATACTGTCGTTAAGGTTTTTTGTGTCGTTAGGATACTGATAATTTTCCAGGAAGTTTTCAATACTAATAGCCTCACCGTTATAAACTTCATTCGTTAATTCATGACTTACATATCCAGAAATCCGTACAGAAGTCATTGTTTCATCGTACCAGTAAGTTTTATGGTCTAAGTTATAAAACCGGAAAAATATTCCGATAGCGATGATAATTGCAATAAATTTAGCAACATTGAGTTTTCGCTGGGATTTAATTGATTTATTTACAATGGATATATCAGTCATTTAACAGTTATTTTATTACCTTAATTGCTTAATTTATTGTCGTCACTTAGGGAGCATCCCGATTTTAAACAAATATTTTACCCAACACCCTGTAAGGGTGTGGCTATATAAACAAAGCCCACCTGCGTGGGCTATTAAGATGCTTAGCCCACGCAGGTGGGCTTTGTTTATATAGCCCCAGACTTCTAGTCTGGGGGTTTTTTGCATAATTGGGATGCTCCCGTCACTTAAATATAAATTACAGTTTTTTTTCAAATTCAGCGTTCCCTCCTTCCAACTATTTAATTAACATAACAAGCGAGCTATAGCAAAATTTGGCTGTAAAAGCTTACGATAAATCCTATTCATAAACCAATGCATAGCTACTTTATTCCCTACTCTCTACTCCCTGTTAATTCTCACTCCGCATTTGTTTAATAGTAGTTAAATATTTACCTAGAAAAGGAAGTCCCCCAAGGGCTGGTAGTAAATATCGGGAAGTACAAAGTAAACCTAAAGCCGCAGCAGTAGGAGCATTTAAATATGGTTTATAAAAAGCAATCAAAGCAGCATCTCTGGTACCAACTCCGGCAAAAGTTAATGGTAATAAACCCGCTAATATTGCCAGAGGTGCTAATGCTAAATGCGCTAAAAAAGGAACCATTTCTTTTAGAGCAAGGGTGAAAAACCATATTTGTAAAAGATGTCCGAACCAAATAACTACTGATGTCAAAGCAATTTTTAAAAGATGCCTTTTATCTCTCCAAAAATATTTGTGCATTTCGCTCCACGAATCGCGCAATTTTGCTATTTTTGAACTAATTTTTCCCGGTGCGATTCTACCCGTAAACTGAAATATCAAATTAGCAAACTGACGAGAAGCAATTAATAACAATCCAATAATTAAACCAGAAATAACGCTAGCTGTCATTATCCAGAATAGCCAATCTTTTTGAGGATAAAGTGTCAATCCAAAAGCACACCACAGCAGCAGTGATAGCATATCGCAGGCTTTTTCAAAAACTACCAAAGATAGAGATAGTAAACCATTCAAATGTCCTCTTTCTTTAATAAAATAAGCCTTTACTATATCACCCATTTTTGAAGGTAATACCATATTTAATACGCTAGCTGTTAAAATCAAGCGATTTGCTTCACCGAATCCCAAACGGGTACGACTTGGAGTAAGCTGCTGCAATCTCCAAGCCGTGAGCATTGTTAAAGGTACAACCATTCCTAAACTGATTGCCATCCAAAGTTTATCGCTGTTTTGAAATACTTCTATTAATTTAGGAAAATCAATTTTCCAGTAGATTATCACTAAAATTGTCAGACTGACAGCGATAGAAATAAGTTTTTTCATATTTTCAAGATTTCAAATTTCTATAATTCCCGCTCGATTTTTAATGGTTGAGAAGCAGCAAGCTTTTTAACTTCGTTTGTTAAATCGAGCCAAGGTTGTAATTGACTCTTTTGAAATGTCCGACTCATCACAACATAAATAGAAGTTTGATCGCAGCCAATACCCGCAGAAATCACGTTATCCCAAGTTTTCGCTTCCAGTTTATCGACAATATACCATTTCCCGTTTTTCCACTGAAATTGACGAGTAAACCAAAAAGGCGCATCGTTTTTACCGACAATTAAAATCTTTTGTAATAGCTTACGAATTAAATCCGGGAAAAATCTTCCCACAGTTAACATCACAACTCTAAGAATCATTAAATTAAGCGGTGTCATCTGTTTTTGTTTTGCCCACCCCAGATTTCCGCTAATAGTAATTTCGTCATCATTAATATTTATTCTGTAAGGTGAGACTAAATGTCCTACCGCATTTTTTATTTTGCCTTTATCTCTTACCTGTAAAGAAATTTGCGTATCGGCTACAACTAATTTATTATCCCGAAATAGCTTGAAAACTCCGCCTTTATTCAAAGCTAAATATAGCTGTGTATCTTCCCGGCGATCGATTAATATTTTGGCATTTTGTAACCATATACGATTATTTTGAGATTGATTTTGTATACTTTTCGATGGTCTTTTTTCTACAAAATCTCGCCAAGCTAACAGATAATTCCATGTATGGTGTCCGATAATGTGGTCATCAGCGTAACATGGAGATAATCCACTTGCTAAACCTTGTAAAAAGCGCTGATTAATTTCTAGTGCTTCCGGCATCCATTCCCCAACCAATTCAAAACCGTGGGGGAAAAAGTTATAGGTATTGCGGCTGGTATATTCCCCACCATAGGAACCATCTGGATGTACAAATTCAGCAGCTAAATTTACAGCTTTAATTAATGCTTCCTTGATGCGTATATCTGGATTAAACTGATAAATTCTTGCCAAACAAGAAATAGTTAAAGTATGATATCCTGGGTCGCAGCCTTCATACTCGATAAACCAACCTTCTTCATTTTGCCAGGATAAAACACGCTCCAAGCGTTGCACTTTCGCTTTATCCCATCGAGAAGTTTTTAAAAGTTGCGATAATCTTGACAAACATAAAACAATTAATGCTTGATGATTGGTTAAACGTCCGCTTTCATGATGCTCTGCCAACCAGTCAGCGCGTTTTGCAAAAAAGTTTAAAATAGCTTGATTGTCTAATTTATTATTTGTTGAATTATTTTTTAAGTTATTTTCTAAATGACTTTCTAAATCTAAAATTATATAGCTTTCAATACAAGCCAGAAGCGAAAAAGCAGCAGCCCCCGAAGCTCTTTCAAAAGGAAAATAATCATCGCAAGAACCATCTTTATGAGCGCTGCGAGCCGCATAAAAAATTCCCGCCGCTACCCAATCTTTAACAGCAGGCTGACGATAAAACGGATTATTCGGCACATTTGTATCGTAAATTAAAGCCAAAGGATAGACAAATTCCTGCGCCATTCCACTAGGGAAATCAATTATTTTATAATGCCAAAAATTACGGTCAAAGCAACCATAAGTAGGGCTGTGAGGATTGCGATCTAATAAAGTTAGAATCTTCGGGATTTGAGCTAACGCTTCAATTGCGAATAAATCTTTGTTGGGCATTGGGAATTGGGGATTGGGCATGGGGCATGGTGGAGATGGGGGACAAGGAGACAAGGGGACAAGGAGAATTTCAAGCTTACTAACTCCTAACTCTTAACTCCTAACTCCTAACTCTTAACTCCTAACTCCTAACTCCTAACTCCTAACTCTTAACCTATTCTCTTTAGCCATTTCTCGACGACGCATTCGTAATTGGTTGTCTTCGAGTAATTGGCGATTTGCTGCCATTAAATCTGCTACTAAACCGAACATCCATAGTTGAAAACCAATCAATATTAATATTGCAGTCAGAATCAAACTAGGGATGCGAGTGCGTTCGGTTCCCATGAAGAAAAAAATTAACCAGCGTATGCCTAAGATTACTCCTACACTGAATGGAACACTGCCTAAAGTGAAGAAGAAACGCAATGGTCTGTATAACATGAAAATGCGAAGAATAGTAAAGAGCGATCGCACTACATAGGAAAGGTTGCTTTTTACTAAACGTGAGGGGCGAACAACGAAGTTTGTTCTGATAGGTACGGAAGTAATCTTCATACCTTTTTGCCCTGCTTGAATAATTGTTTCTAATGTATATGTATATTTATTAAATACATTAAATCTTAAAGCAGCTTCGCGGTTAAAGGCTCGAAATCCACTTGGAGCATCGGGAATATTAGTATTGCTGGCACGACGAACTACCCAACTACCAAACTTTTGTAGCAGTTTTTTAACTAAAGAAAAATGCTTTGTATTCCAAATTGGTCTGGCACCAACTACAATATCTGCTTGTCTATAAAGAATAGGTTCTACAAGTTTAGAAATATCATCAGCACAATATTGATTATCAGCATCAGTATTAACAATAATGTCTGCTCCTGCTTTTAAACAGGCTTCTAAACCAGCCATAAAAGCTTTTGCAAGACCCTGATTGTGTGGCAACCTGACAATATGATCGACACCAAAGGCTTTAGCAACTTCTACAGTTCTATCTTTACTACCATCATCAATTACTAAAAGTTCTATAGAATCAACGCCATATATTTGCTTCGGTAACTCTGAAAGTGTAGTCCCTAAAGTCGCTTCCTCGTTATAACAGGGAATTTGAATAATCAATTTTGTCATAGATTAAATTTCCTTAATATTTTATTCAGTGTTATAAACTGTTTTCTTAGTTTTGAATTCTGATAGCTAGTTAGAACAAATTGGTATTTAGTTTGAAGAAAAAAGTGTCAAAGTTAATGTATGTGTAGTTAGTTAACCCAGTGTGTCGGCTAGGAAAAGCATCTTGCTAGCTAATTACCAGCAGCGAGCAAGATATTTGTCGTTAAGACTACACAACGAATCTGTAAGTGACTAGAAGTAATGAAACGTAAAATTAACCTCTCTTTATTGCGGATTTTACCATAAGTAAGCTTCTTAGCGTTTCCAATTTGCCTATTTATAGTTAGTGTATCCTCAAATACTTGATATTATGCTCTCATTAAAAAAACTGTATAGTTATTAAATCGTAATTTATTGGACAAAATTTAGTAAAAATAAAAATTGACATTTATAAAAACTGCTCGTAAATATATAAATCTAACAGCAAAAAAATTAGTGATATTCAATACTCCTTCTTTATGACGCAAGCCGAGTTACTTAGAAAAAAGAAGAAAGATTCAAAAATAAAAGAATTATTATTTCCAGCGGCAATGTGGTTTAGCAGTCGCTTGCTAATTTGGATTGCCATGTTAGGAATTGCACCTTTATTGCAAGCACCGTCCGGAGGAATTGCAGCTACGTTTAGCTTGGATGTATTTCACGCTTGGGACAGTAAACAGTATGAAAATATTGTTATCAATGGATACGAGTTTATTAATGATGGAAAAATGCATAATGTAGCGTTTTTTCCCCTGTTTACATTAATTATTAAGCTATTAATGAGTTTAGGGTTTTCCTTTAAACTAGCAGGTGTACTGGTAAATAATTTAGCTTTTATAGGGGCTATTTACTGCGTATATTTTTGGGCTAAATCCTACCGTAACGAGAATGAAGCACGATGGGCTACTGCTGTATTGGCTTGGTGCCCACCGTCAATGTTTGCAGGAGTTATTTACACCGAAGGTTTATATTTATTTCTCAGTGCTGCGGCGATGCAGGCTTTTGACAAAAGTCGATATGGTTTGACTGCTTTTTTCGGCGCATTGGCAACTGCAACCCGCCCTACAGGTTTAGCATTAATTCCGGCTTTGATAATTGCATCTTGGAAGCAGCGCAAACCACCTATTGCCTATATTGCCGGTTTAGCCACGGCAGCAGGAGTGCTTTTATATAGTCTGTATTGTGCCATTACATTTAACGAACCATTAGCCTTTGTAGAAGCGCAAAAAGGATGGCGTGAATCCTTGGGGTTTGATTGGCAAAGTTGGTGGAAAATGCTGATGCAGATAAGCATCGGTACCGAGAATTGGAAACAGGGAGGAATCAAAGATCCCGTTGTGCCCTTATTATTTGCTTTAATTGTTATTCTTGGTTACTTATTGTGGCGTTTCCGTAAAAAGCTCGGTGAAGCCAAAGTTGACTATGGTTTTGCAGCTTTAATTTTAATTTGGTGGCTAGTAGCTGGCGACCCTTTAATTAACACTGTATCAGTTGTAGGAAGCGCTTACTTAATATGGAAACTACGTAACGAATTGAGCCCTGTAACTGCAACTTATGGTTTGTGTGGTTTGGCATTAGTTTTAGCTTCCGGAGGAACATGGTCGCTAAGTCGAATAGTTTACGGTATTGTGTCGATTAGCATTGCCTTCGGTGTATTCCTATCCCGTTATCCACGCTGGGGATATTTAACTATGGGTTTCTTCGCAATTTTACTCACAACCTTCTCCATCAGATTCGCTCAAGAATTGTGGGTAGGGTAACAGTTAACAGTGAACAGTTAGCAGTGAACAGTGAACAGTAATCAGTTAGGAGTTAGGAGTTAGGAGTTAGGAGTTAGGAGTGTAGAGACGTAGCACTGCTACGTCTGTTAAGAATTAATAATTATCTACCCCCTCTACCCCACGCCAGTTGCTACAACGCGGGGAACCCGCGCAACGCACTGGCTCCTCTACCCCCTCTACCCCCTCTCCTCATCCCAATGCCCAATGCTCAATATTTAAAACTCTGGTGAAAACAAAAATTATTTATCTAAGTGCTGTTGCGGCAATATTCCTGTTTGTTTGCAGCAGTTTGCGACACTTGTTGTTTCAGTCGGGGGGTTTTGATTTAGGAATTTACGATCAAGTTGTTTACCTAATGAGTCGAGGGAAACCGCCTGTTTCATCGATTTTGGGTTTTCATCACATGGGTAATCATGCAGCTTGGGCAGTTTATCCTCTGGCTTTACTTTACAAAATTTACCCTAGTGCTTACTGGCTGCTTTTAGTACAAGCTGTTTCTTTAGCTAGTGGTGCTATTCCTACTTATTATCTCGCCAAACAAGCTGGGCTTATAGAAGATAAAGCTGTCACAATGTCAGGGGTTTATTTGCTATATCCGCTAATTTTTAACGTCAATTTATTTGAATTTCACCCGGAAGTTATGGCTATTCCGGTATTTTTAGGTGTTATTTTAGCAGCGCGTTTGCACAAATTAATTTGGTTTTGTGCGGGGACTATTTTTATTTTGGGTTGCAAAGCGGTACTATCTTTAACAGTGGCAGCGATGGGCTTTTGGCTATTGATATTTGAAAAACGGCGAGCATATGGTGTATTTGCTTTGATTGCTGGATGTTCGTGGTTTTTAATTGCAACTCAGATAATTATCCCAACTTTTAGTAACAGTGAAGCGGCGGCAGTTGCTCGCTATAGCTATCTAGGTGATTCTGTTTTAGATATCATCGCTAATTTATTTCTAAAACCAGGATTAATATTAGGTAAAATTTTTTCACCAGCTACTTTTGGGTATTTAGCATTATTGATAGCACCTGTAATTTGGGGATTAACACCAAAGCATCTGACACCTTTAATAAGTGCTATTCCTGCATTAGTAATAAATATTCTTTCTCAAAAACCAGAGCAACGAGATTTAATTCACCAGTATTCTTTACCTATTTTGCCGTTTATAATTTTGGCGGTAATTTCCAGTCTTGCTGCTAATAAATCGTGGCTGCGGAAACCAAAAATAATTTTTATATGGGCGTTGGTGGCTTTTTTAGCATTAGGAAAATATGGCTTTTTTTGGTCGCGCTATCTCAGAAGTATCGATAATTGGCAAGCAACGCGAGAAGCTATAGCGCAAGTTGAAACAAAAGAAGCTGTTTTAACTACCCACAGCATTTACCCTCATTTAAGTCATCGTTCAAAAATTCAATTCGTAGACGATTTGAGTGGTGGGGTTCCAGATTTAACTCAATTCAAATATATTTTATTAAATGTACGTCATCCAGATGGTACTCGCAACCCAGAGTTTGCAGCTAATTTAGTCAATCAAATCAAAGACAATCAATTATTTGAATTAGTAAAAGAGCGGGATGAGGTTTATTTATTCATTAAACGTGTTCAATAGGACATATAAGTAGAGAGTTGAGAGTAGAAAGTAGGGAGTAGCAACAAGGTTTTTAGGCTAATTTACATATTGTTACTCCCCTGGGTTTATTTGTGCCGACTTACTTACTCCCTACTCATTACTCATTACTCCCTACTCTTTAAGATGCTCCCAATCCCCAATTACCCATTACCCATTACCAATTACCCATTACCAATTACCTAATTCCTATAAACTATAATTTATGGAAAAAGATTTTTACCTACAATACGCATCTGTAGAAGATAAACATTGGTGGTTTGTAGCACGTCGTCAAATTATACAAAAGGTAATTTGTAGATTAAATTTACCAAACAATGCTCAAATCTTAGAAGCGGGTTGCGGCACGGGTGGAAACTTACAAATGTTATCTCGTTACGGACAAGTTTCGGCAATGGAATTAGATCAAATTGCTTGTCAACTTGCCAATCAACGTCAAGTTACTCAGGTAAAACCAGGTAGTTTACCCGATAATATTCCTTTTGCTTCGGATTATGATTTAATTTTGATACTGGATGTCATAGAACATCTTGATAATGATTTATCAGCATTAAAAGCCTTGTATTATAAACTAAAGCCTGGAGGTTATTTATTAGTAACAGTTCCAGCCTATATGTTTTTATGGAGCGAACACGATGAAATCAACCATCATAAGCGCCGCTATCGATTAAAAGCTTTAAAACAGGTAGTTAAAAAAGCAGGCTACGAAGTTGATTACGGTAGTTATTTTAATACCTTTTTATTTCCTGTAGTTGCAATAGTGCGTATTTTAGGCAAATTGAAACCAAAACAAAATAACAATCAACTTAGCAGCGATTTAGTAGTACCACCAAAACCAGTCAATCAAATTTTAAAATTATTCTTTGCCAGCGAACGTTACTTTATCAATAAATTTCCCCTACCTTTTGGCGTATCCGTTTTACTATTAGCAAGAAAACCAAATAGTTAATGTACGGGAACAGGGCATTGGGCATTGGGCATTGGGCATTGGTAGTTGGTAGTTGGTAGTTGGTAGTTGGTAATTGAAGATGATGGGGGACAAGGGAAACTTTAACCTTTAACCTTAATTATTCCTAACTCCATCCCTTGCCAAACTCCATCCCTTGCCAAACTCCATCCCTTGCCA